>Ga0155954_1194_pt1 | contig 20338 bp, 26 predicted proteins | sample RifCSPlowO2_02_FD_107608 | JGI IMG/M metagenome (GOLD analysis project Ga0155954, IMG submission 107608) | Betaproteobacteria bacterium RIFCSPLOWO2_02_FULL_65_20
CCGCTGTCGCTTCCGAATCCGGGTATGCCGCTTGGCTCGGCTGCACGCTATCCGGCGACACCTGGGCGGAACAAATGCCGCCGAAAAGAAACAGCAGCACAGCGACGCACGCCTTCATGGCTCCCTCCATGTGTCCGTAGGCCCCCGCGCTTTCCGGCGGGATACAATTGCCAGGCGCAGTATCTCCTTTTCGGACCCGATTCACAATGGAAGGTGGCCGTCTGTGCGGTGACGCACATATGGCAATACTTTTTCTTAGACGTGGCGGCCGCCCGCCGCGGCGAGCCGGCAGGCCGTGCAGAGAGTGGCGGGTGACCGGGCCATCCGTGCCTGTCTGCCTTGCGCCCCTCGATCATGCGCGACGCTTCACCCAGTGTATGCGCGCAGCGTATCCGATGGGTCCGTCGCCATCTCAACAGGCGCCGGACGGCCGGGGACGCGACCTCGGCCGCAAACGATCCGAACTCCCGCCGCTGTTTCGGCGGCCTGTCATGGAAACCACACCTGAGGTAAGCGTGCGTCTCCGGCAGCGGCGGCAAGAGAGTGCCGTTGGCCCCGGTTGATCCGGCGGGACGGTTCTTCTTGCGCCGCATTTTTCCAGCGTCGCAACTTCCCTGCGTCGTATGCGCGCCACCGAACAGAAAAGACGTCGTGACGCGTGTCAAGTATCGACCTGACCTCGGCTTATGGAAAATATGAAATGTGGCGGATTCTCCTGGCGCTGCCGCTGATTCTAAGCGGCACGGCTCATGCACAGGAACTGACCCTGCTTGGGGGCGGGCTGAAGGAGTCCGGGACGAACTACTCCTCTACCGTATGGGCCTTCGAGTATCAGCAACCCTTGAAAGAACACGTCGCTGCCAGTTTTTCCTGGCTGAACGAAGGTCATGTGCCCGGGCACCATCGCGACGGGCAAAGCGTTCAGATCTGGGGTCGCACCAACGTTTTCGATCGCCGCCTGTCGCTCGCTGTGGGTGTCGGCCCATACCGTTATTTCGACACCACGGTGTCATGCGCGGGTGGCGGCTACGCGAACATCCACGGCTGGGGAACGGTCGCCAGCCTGGGGGCGACCTGGTACACCGGCAGCCGCTGGCTGTATCAGATGCGCTTCAACCGCATCGTCGCCCGCAACAGCATCAACACCAGCGCGCTGATGTTCGGCATCGGCTACCAGCTGGAGCCGGTGTCAGAACGCGGGCCCCAAGTCGCCGCGCCGCGCAAGCTGGAAAAAACGACGACCGATGAGATCACGGTGTTTCTCGGCCAGACTATCGTCAACAGTTACTATTCACAGCGCGACAGCGCGCGGGCGATCGAGTACCGCCATGGCCTGGGGCGCTTTGTCGATGTGACGCTTGGCGTGCTGAACGAGGGCGATCCCAGACTGGTCCGCCGCACTGGCGTCACCGCGCAGATATGGGGGGTACGCGAGGTCCTCGCGAGTGATCGCCTTCTGCTGGGGATCGGCTTTGGCCCGTACCTGGCCGTCGACAAGTACCGCACTCACGTCCAAAGCGAAGGTGGCGACAGCAAATTCTCATGGATCTTCACCGCGACGGCCGCGTACCGGCTCAGTGAGCATTGGAATGCGCGTGTTTCCTGGAATCGCATCAACACCAACTACAATCGCGACACCGATGTGCTCCTGTTAGGAGCGGGCTACCGCTATTGACACGCGCCGTTGATGCGCCCGGCCGGACCTCGTCAGTGCCGAGGCGCAACTCGCCGCCGCCAATGTCACCGCCGCGCGCGAGCCATTATTTGACGCGCATGTCGTTCTTGACCGACTTCACGCCTTCGATTCCGCGCGTGATCCGGACCGCTTCGTTCTGCGCCGAATAGGAACCCACGAAGCCGCTGAGTTGCACGACGCCCTTGAATGTCTCGACGTTGACCTCGGTTGCCTTGACCTGCGGGCTGTCGACCAGGGCCGCCTTGACTTTGGTGGTAATCCAGCTGTCGCTCATGTATTCCCCGGTGCTCTCCTGCGTCGGAGTTGAGGAACAACCCAGGACCGACACCAGCGTGACGGCAAGAAAAAGAGCAGATAAGCGTTTTAACAGTTTCATGGTTGAATTCTCCAGGCAGTAGATCATTGGAACTCGTTCCGGCCTCAAGCCAGCCTCAATGCGCTGGCGCCAATAACCGCCCTGGGGGCCGTTGCCGTGAGGCTCGACGATGCAGTGATTGTTCACGCTTGCATGCCGGAGTTCCGTGCGCTCCCGCACATACGGGAGGAAGTATTTCATCTACCCTCCCGCTCATTCATGGAACATTTGCCGGTGGCACCCGCCGTAATTGCATGGCGCGAGTTCGATACGGCCGTCCCCGCCGCGAGCGACGACCCGTATGGAGGCGTCGTGGCGGCCAACCCTGCGGTACAGATCGTACTCGCAGACCTTTCCGCTTTCTGCGCCGAAGCAGCGCGCAGCGCGCGGATGGAGAAATGAACCGAAATGAATCCAACGAGAATCATGGGAATCATCCTGGTCGCGGCAGGTTGCCTTGGCCTGGTGTATGGCGGCTTCAGTTATACGAAGGAAACCACCGCCATGAAGGTGGGCCCGATAGAACTCAAGGTCCAGGAGAAGGAAACGGTCGCCGTTCCGCTGATCGTCAGCGCGGGGGCGATCGCAATCGGCGTGTTTCTGCTCGTCGCTGTGGGACGCAGGTGACCGACTGCCCGCTCCCCCGCGGGACCCGCATTGGGCAGGCGCTTACCCGCCCTTTGCCCTGCGTTGCAGGATCAATTCACGGGTTTCACGTGCCGACGCGGTAAACAGACTCTCCGTTCTGAGCGCCCGCTCGATGATTGCCAGGGCCTCGTCATTGCGCCCCTGATCCGAAACTGTCTGGGCCAGGTTGTTCAGCACGAGCACCGAATCCGGGTGACGCGCCGCAGCCTGGCGCAACACCGCTTCGGCCTCCTTGATCGCACCCCATTCATAGTGCTTGTTCGCCAGCGCGACGCTCGCGGTGACATTGTCGGGCCAGCGATTGAGAAATGTCCTATACGCCATGGTAACGGCGCCCGCATTACCGACGCGTGCCATGGCAAGGATCGCCTCCAGATAGCCCGATTCGGTGGCAGTGGCCGGGATACGGTCCGGCGGCAGGGTGACCATGGCCCAGTAGCGGCCCTTTTTCCAGGTGTATTCGAGAATCGTGAATGGAATGGCCAGCCGTAGGGTCTCTCCGGAGCGCAACAGCAATTCGCCCGCCGGATAGTCAAAGCCTGCAACCACCGCATAGTGCCACTTGGAAAGGGGTCCTATGCCGTTATCCTGCAGCACGATGACCGGATTGCCCGCCGCAACTTCGCGCAGCAGGTCATCCAAACGCGGGGCGATCGCGTACGACACGATTCCGTAGCGGCGCGGCGCAGCCAGCATTTCGACCTGAAGACTGCCCTGACGTGCGGGGAGATAGACCTGACTGACCAGATCGTCCGGCGTGACCTTCACGCCGGAATAGACCAGTGTCGTCGCCAATGCGGCAGGGCCGCATTGATAATCCTGTTGCGGAAAAAACGGAACGTCGCCCAACTCCACCCGGTCGGGAACGCCTGCCGGCCAGGCGTCGCGCAGGTCCATGGTCTGCGGAACCATGGTTGCGCAGCCGGTCAGCGCGGCGAGAAGGAAAAAGGCGCCCGCGGTCAGGCGGACGCCTTTGTACAAAGTCACAGGAGTGGGTATTGCCGTCTCCCGGAGTTCGCACCGTGGTCAGGAAGATTCCAGCGCATGCGGATTGCCTAGCGACGGAAAGCGAAATACCAGATGAAGAATACGACCAGGATCAGCAGGACCAAGCCGTCTGCGCCTGCGGGAACGGCATTGATCTTCCCGGCGAGCGAGCGGACTTCGTCATCGGTCATCGCTGCCAGGCGATCCGCGGCCGTCTTCGGGTCAAGGCCCAGCGACTGGAGTTCCCGCGCCGTCTCGGCACGGCTCAGCAGGTTGATCACCGTATTGCGGTCGGCTTGCGTACTGGCTGCGGAGGTCGCCTGATCGGTACCGATCATGCTGGCCTGTCCCGTTTGAAAGGGCAACATCATCATTGCAACGACCAGAACACGGCAAAGCACATTCCTTATCGAGATCTTCATATCACTCTCCATTGATGATCGGGGTTAGGATCGGCGCGGTATGAAAAACCTTGCAGACCGTCATGCAACTATTCCTTGGCGGCTCCCCTCGATCTGTGCGTTGCCGCACATAGCGCGGAATTTTCTTGACCCGATCCTCGACGGTTTTCGCTGTGTTCGGCCGGTGCCGGAGCATGCCGTAGAGGAATCTGCGTTGGCGGCTTCGATGCGGTGATCGAATTCCCGGCTTGCCGGCTGCCTGATCCTGCTTCCATTGGTTCATGACAAAGGCGTCATTGACCGACCGGCAGATGATCTGATCCAGGCCGTTGGCCCCGAACACGCCGGCGAGCTCGTTGTGGGGGGGCAGGTGGTGCGCGGCGGGTTGGCGTATAGGCTGCCGGGCAGCATGGTCACCGAACCCTTGAACCGTCGCATGGAAGCGGTGCGGGGAACCCGCCTTCAGGAGCTGCGCCCACTGAAAACCGCGGGCGCCATGGGCCGGAATCCGGCTCATCTCAGATGTATGTCGCCGAACAGCCCCAGCAATCCGGCCACGATCAGGTAGGCGGCGACGATATAGTTCAGCAGCCGGGGCACGATCAGAATCAGCACGCCGGCGAGCAGCGATACCAGGGGGGCGAGACTCAAGGTTATATTCATGGCAGGATCCTTTGTGCGCAGAAAGTGAAGCGTATCTGAAGCTATTCCTTTGCCGCGGCGTGGTCTGTACGACAGCGCACAGAGCAATGAGCTGCGGCGGCGGAATCGCATGCTGTCGTGCTAATCGAAAAAATGAAGACGCTGACCGACGGTGGGCGCAGCTGTGCCTTGTCGTTCTTGCCTGGAGCGCCGGACTGACTCGTCCAGGCGACCCGGAACCTGAATCGTGCGCGACGCCTTGCGCGCAGCCTATGTGTGCTGGCAGACAGACGGCGAAATACCTTCGCGATACTGTGGGCGCGTCGAGACCAGGCGCCTGCCGGGCCCTTCGTTTCCACACCATTCAACCAGGAGAGAACATCATGACTAAGTCTTTTACGAAGCAAAACGTCGGGCTGGCTGCGGCCGTTGCGATGGCGCTGGCTATTATGTCCGGGACGGCGATTGCCACCGATGCCGCCAAGGATTCCGCTTATGCCACCGACTCCCGAGGCAACGTTGCGATGAGCGGCTACGGACTGTGCTGGCACAGCGGTTTTGGCCCCGCGCCTGTATCGACGGCCGAGTGCGATCCGAATTTCAGGCCTGCGGTGCAGCCGGTGGCGAAACTCGTAGAGCCCGCCCCGGCGGCCAAGCCGGTCGTAGTGGCCGTCGCGCCGACCGCGGCGCCGCCGGCTCCAATGCCGGTGGCACAGAAAGTGACCATCGATGCCGATACGCTGTTCGACTTCGACAAGGCTGTGCTGCGTCCTGCCGGTCGCGCCGCGCTGGATGACTTCGTCGGCAAGTTGAAGGACATCGACGCGGAAGTCATCATGGCCTCCGGCCATGCAGATCGGATCGGCTCGGAGCGCTACAACCAGCACCTTTCCGAGCAGCGCGTGGGAGCCGTGCAGGCTTATCTGGTCAGCAAAGGCATCGCGGCGAATCGCATGCACACCGAAGGCAAGGGTGAATCGCAGCCGGTCACGAAGGCGGGCGAATGCGTGGGCGGCACGAGCGCGAAGCTCATCGCGTGCCTGCAACCGGACCGGCGCGTCGACATCGAAGTGGTCGGCACCCGGATCGCGAAGTAATTGAACGGCACAGTGCTACGACAAGAACAAGGCCCTGCGCAAGCAGGGCCTTTCTGGCGACCGGTGGGTCGTGTCCGTACTCGATCTGACCTTGGATTGCACAGCGAACGAGCGGGGCAGCGTCGCGAAGCGGCGCGCCGGAGATCGGACGAAACGTACTTCAATGCAGGAGAAGCAAAATGATCAAGAAGATTCTTGCGACATTGATGCTGGTCGGGATGTTCGGCTCGATTGCGGGCTGCAACACGGTCGCGGGCATGGGAAAAGACATTGAACGGGCGGGTGAGGCCACGCAGGACACGGCTGCGGACGTGAAACGGAAAATGTAGTGTTGAGCTTTCACGACTTGTTTCTTCCCGCCCTCACTCCGGCGGGATCATCGTTCGACATCGTACAAAGGAAGTCAAAATGACAACGCAAGCCGGCAAGTTTCCCCCGGTCCTCCTCTGGACCGCGGCCATTGCCCTGATTCTGTTCTGCGCAGCCGGTATAGCGGCCTTCATGGGTTGGATCCCGAATTCGTCCGGCAACACCGGCGACGGCGTCATGAGCGGGCAGAACCCGGCGAACACGCCCTCAGCCGGTGCGAGGCGGGCCGAAACCGCGAAGCCGCGTACGGCTCCTGTACAGGTGGCGCGCAAGGATGCGGAAAAGACGAAGTGCGCCGAATGCGGTGTGATCGAGTCGACCCGGCAAATCGAATCGCGCGCCGAAGGGACGGGTCTCGGGGCGGTCGGCGGGGCGGTCGTCGGCGGGCTACTCGGCAATCAGGTCGGCGGCGGCCGCGGCAAGGATGTCATGACCGTGGTGGGCGCGGTGGGCGGCGGACTGGCCGGCAACGAGATCGAGAAACGCGTGAAATCGACGACGAGCTATGCCATCACCGTCCGATTCGAAGACGGGTCAACCCGCGTGTTCAACGAAGCGAACGCGCCGACGTGGCGCAACGGCGACAAGGTCAAGGTCGTCAACGGCGTAATCCACTCGAACGCCTGACGGCCCCGGCATGCCTGGACATCCCTTTCGTTCTCGACAAACAGGGAGAACTGTTGGGGTGGGGACGGTACGAAAGACCGCTGCGGATCTTAACAGGGCCCGGCGCTAACGCGGCCAGCAGCGGGCCGACGCCCTTTGGCTAGGCCGCTTTGGCGAACGCGTCCACTACCTGCTTTTCGTACGCGACCACCTTCTGCGCGCTGGGGCGCAGATTCATGCGCTCGAAATGGGCCATGCAGTTCTTGAACGCCGAGACGTCGAGCTTGAAAAGGATCGCGCGCCGGAAACACCAGAAGAAGTACGCGTCGACGGCGGTGAAATGGTCGAAGAACCACTCGCGGCCGGCCAGCATCTTGTCGGCGAGGGCGAAATCCTCGAACAGCAGCTTGTTGGCAAGCTGCTTCACGCTTTCCTCCGCGCCGGGAAGGTCGCAGTAACTCGACGGCTTGGCGTTCGGCGTCAGGTGGGGGTGGATTCCGGAGGCGCACCAGGCCATGAGCGAGATGGCCTTGATTTCCGCCTTCGGGTCGGCCGGCAGGAGTCTCGCCTTGGGGAACTGGCGCGCAATCCAGATCTGAATGGCGACGTTCTCCGTCAGCGGGTCGCCATCGATCACCAGAACCGGGACCTTGTGTTTGGGATTGAGCGCGAGGAATTCGGGGGTCTGGTTCTGGTTCGTCTGCGTGTTGACGTTCTGAACATCGAAATCGGCGCCGGCCTCGGTGAGCGTCACGTAGGGCACGAGCGCGCAGGTCCGGGGGGCGTAGTAGAGCGTCAGCTTCACGGGGCACGACTCCTGATTATTGGGGCGGGCTACATGATAGGGGATCGGCAGGATCAGAGCCAGAAAAAGTGAGCGGGGCCTGCACTGTTGTGTTGCAATACAATGCGCCGGCCTCGCTAGGGCACCGCTTTCATGCGTTTCCCTGCGAACGGCTTGACATTCATCACATCCGATCGTTCCGCAGGCGATTAGCTTGTCCGGCTTCGGCGTCGCCGCCGTCGCAACCGAGTATTGAATGTCACCAGGCCCTGGCGTCATCCCGCCCGATCTCGTTTTCTGGCTGTCTCTCGCGCTGAAGCTTGCGCTGACCGCGGGCATCGTCGTTTCCGCATCGGTGGTGGTGGAGCGCGCCGGACCGCTCATCGGCGCGCTCGTCGTGACCCTGCCTGTCACCGTGTGGCCGGCCTACGTATTCCTTTCCCTGGACCACGACGCGGCTTACGTTGCCGCAAGCGCGCAGAGCGGGCTCGCCGTCAACGCCGTCAGCGCCGTGTTCATGCTCGGGTACGTGGTTCTGGCGCAAAGGCGGGGCCTGCTGGCGAGTCTGGTCGCGGCCGCTGCGTGCTGGGTCGGGCTCGCATTTCTCGTGCGCTCCGTCGCCTGGTCGGCGGGCGCCGCAGGCCTGCTCAATCTGGTCGCCTACGCCGCCTGCATCGCGCTCAGCCGCCGCTTTCGCGATGCACCCGTACCGCGCATGCGGCGGCAGTGGTACGAACTGCCGCTGCGCACGGCGCTCGTGTGCGTGCTGATGGGCGCGGTGCTGGGATTGAGCCACTGGGCCGGCCCGTCCGCGGTCGGCATGGTCGCCGTGTATCCGATTTCCACCACCTGCACCATGCTGATCGTGCATACGCGCATAGGCGGGCACGCGAGCGCGGCGGTGATCGCGAACGGACTCTGGGGAATGCTGGGCATCGGCCTGGGCCTGCTCGCGCTGTCACAGACGATTCTGCCTCTGGGGGCGCCTGCGGCGCTGGCACTGGCGCTCGCGCTGCCGGTCGGCTGGAACCTGTCGGTGTGGTACGCGCGCCGGTACCGGGCGATCGCCTAGAGGCCGAATGCCCGCTGCCACTGCTAGATCAGGCCTGTTAGAGTCCTGTTCCGGACCATGAACACAGACCGCCAGTGCTCGCACAATCCCTGATACGCGGAGTCATTTCGCTGTTTCACCCGCGCATGTTCGCGCTCATGCTCTGGCCGGTGGCGGTGGCGCTCGCGCTGTGGATCGCGCTTGCGCTCGCGTTCTGGAGCCGGGCTGTCGCGGCGGTGGACGCGATGCTGCGCGGCACGCCGGTGGTGGAGTGGATGTTCGCCGTGGCGCCGCTGGCGGCGATCGCGGCGCAGCTCGGCTGGATTCTGCTCGCGCTGCTGTTCGTGCCGCTGGTCGTCATCACCGCGACGCTGATCATCGGCGTGTTCGCGATGCCGGTGATGGTCAACCACGTCGCCGAAAGGGATTATCCGCGGCTCGCGCGCCGGCAGGGCGGCGGCGCGGCGGGCAGCGCGTGGAACGGGCTGGTTGCCTCTCTCTGGTTTGCCGCGGCCGTGGCCGTGTCGCTGCCGCTGTGGCTGGCGCCGCCGCTGTGGCCGGCGCTACCGGCGCTGCTGCTCGGCTATCTCAACTACCGCATGTTTCCCTACGATGCGCTCGCCGAGCACGCGAGCGGTAACGAGCTTACGCAGATCCTGCGCCAGGATCGCGCGCCGCTGTTTGTACTGGGGTTGATCGTGGCGCTCGCGGGCCACGTGCCGCTGCTGGGATTCTTCGCGCCGCTGTACGGCGGCCTGGCGTTCATTCACTACGGCCTGGCGCGGCTGGAGGGGCTGCGCGCGGCGCCGATCGAAGGCGTGGCCCGGCGGGTCGAAGAGTGATGCGGAGCCGCAGCGGGCAGGCCGCGGCGGGCGTCCCCTGATCAGCGAGGCGGCGGTGGCGGCGGCGAGCCCGGCGGTGGAGGCGGCGGCACGGCGGAGGCAGGCTGCGACTCATACGTGGGGGCCGCGAACCGGCCGCTGACCGGAATCCGGTGGCCCTTGGCGTACATGCACTGCTGGTAGCCGATGTCGTAGCGGCGCTGCATTTCGTAGGCCGACGTGTTGCCTGCGCCCGAGCCGGCCAGCGTGCCGGCGATCAGGCCCATGCCTGCGCCCGCGCCCGCGCCGTCCCGACCGCCCATTGCGGCGCCGGCGACCGCGCCGATCGCCGTGCCCAGCGCGGCGCTCCTGACCGTGCTGTCGGTTGCGGCCTGCTCCTGGCCGCCGGCCTGCACGCTGGCGTACTGCCTGCATTGCATGTCGTCGGCGCGGAACTGGTCGAAACTCCTGCCGGTGCCGGGCAGCACCAGTGCGCTCGGCCCGCTGGGCGGGTAGGTGGCGCAGGCGCCGAGGACGAGCAGCGCCGGCAGAACGGACAGTCGTGTGATTCGGAGCATGGTCTTGGTTCCTGTGGTCAACGGTTCATCCGGGTGGCGGCTGCGGCGAGACGCGCTGCCAGCCGCCGGGGCATTCTTTGACATAGGGGTAATACGCCCGGGCGTCGTTGCAGTAGTACCAGTATCCCGGTTGGGGCGCGGCCGGTGCCGCACTCGTCTGGCCTTGTTCGATATAGGTCGGCGGTGAGACCGGCACCGTGACCACCGGCGGGTAGTAGGGCGAATAGTACGGCGCGGGGTAGTAACGGTGCGGTCCCCAGTAGCCGCTGGACAGCACGAGCGGGACGCCCAGATAGAAGCCGATCCTCGCGCCTCCGCCGTGGTGGCGGGCGTAGCCGTGCGCGACCACGGGGGCGCCGCGATGGACTCCGGCCCGCGGATAGCCCCGCGGGCCGTCGGCAAGCGCCGACGTGCTGGCGAGCATCCCGGTCGCGAAAACCACCATTGCCAGACCTGCTTTGGATGGGCCGTTCATGATTACCCCTCGTTCGATGGATTGATTGGACGGCGTTCTCATGCTTCAAGCCTAGCAAAGCCTGCGCGGGAATGCGGTAATAAAGTGTTCCGAAATGTAACCCGGGTGCTTGCGTGCGTCGCCGTGCATGATTCCGTCCGCCGCGATGGCCGCATGCAGCGGCCTGCCGACCGCGCCACCGACCCCCCCGGGTTGCCGTTGAGCGATAATGCGCCCATGAGCGGACAGTTTTTCAACCTGTACCGGCACAATTTCGTTCGCGTTGCGGTCGCGACGCCGCAGGTGCGCGTGGCGGACCCCGCGTTCAATGCGCGCCAGACCGTCGCACTGCTTGGCGAGGCCGACAAGCGCAGCGCGGTGCTCGCGGTGTTTCCCGAACTGGGGCTCACGGCCTACTCCTGCGAGGACCTGTTCCACCAGCAGGCGCTGCTCGACGCTGCGGTCGCAGCGCTGGCAGAAGTCGCGCGCGCCTCGGCCGGTCTGGCTCTGGTCGCCGTGGTGGGTCTGCCGATGCGCGTCGACGGTCTGCTGTACAACTGCGCCGCGGTGCTGCACCGCGGGCGCATCCTCGGCGTGGTGCCCAAGAGTTATCCGCCGAACTATCGCGAGTTCTACGAGTTGCGCCACTTCGCTCCGGCGAGTTACGCCGGCGTGCGCGAAATCGATCTCGCCGGCCAGCGCGGCGTGCCCTTCGGCGCGCGCCTGCTCTTTGAAGCCGAGGACCAGCCGGGGTTCGTGCTCGCCGCCGAGATCTGCGAAGACCTGTGGACGCCGATTCCGCCCTCGTCGTACGCGGCGCTGGCGGGCGCGACCGTGCTCGTGAATCTGTCGGCCTCGAACATCACCACCGGCAAGGACGAGTACCGCTCGCAGCTCGTGGCCAACCAGTCCGGCCGCTGCCTCGCGGCGTACGTGTATTGCGCGGCAGGCTACGGCGAGTCGACGACCGACCTCGCCTGGGACGGACACGGCATGATCTACGAGAATGGTTCCCGCCTTGCCGAGACGGCGCGCTTCGCCTACGGTGCGCAGCTTGCGTGCGCCGACATCGATCTGGACCGCCTTGCGCAGGACCGCCTGCGGCAGACGAGCTTTGCGCAGTCCGTGCAGCGGCACGCGGAGGAAATCGGGAATTATCGCCGCGTCCGCTTTGCGCTCGCGCCTCCGGTCTCCGAGGTGCTGCTGCTCGATCGATCGCTGGAGCGCTTTCCCTACGTGCCGACCGATCCGGCCACGCGCGATGCGCGTTGCCGCGAAGTCTACGAGATCCAGGTGCAGGGACTGGTGAAGCGGCTGCGCTCGGTCGGCATCGAGCGCGTGGTGATCGGCGTCTCGGGGGGACTGGATTCGACACAGGCGTTGATCGTCTGCGCGCGGGCGATGGACGTCATGGGCGCACCGCGCACGAACATCCTCGGCTATACGATGCCGGGATTCGCCACCAGCGAACGCACCTTGTCGCAGGCGCGGCGCCTGATGGATGCGCTCGGGTGCAGCGCGGCCGAGATCGACATCCGCCCCGCATGCATGCAGATGCTGAAAGATATCGGCCACCCGTACGCCGCGGGCAAGCCGGTCCATGACGTCACTTTCGAGAACGTGCAGGCGGGAGAGCGTACCAGCCACCTGTTCCGCCTCGCCAACCTGCACAACGCGCTGGTGGTGGGCACAGGCGACCTCTCGGAACTGGCGCTGGGCTGGTGCACCTACGGGGTCGGCGACCAGATGTCGCACTACGCGGTGAATGCGAGCGTGCCCAAGACACTGATCCAGTACCTGATCCGCTACGAGGCGGGAACGCGCGATCTCGGGGAGGCCGCGGGTGCCGTGCTCGCACAGGTGGTCGACACCGAGATCAGCCCGGAACTCGTTCCCGGCCAGGGCGGCGGGGAGCCTGCGCAGCGCACGGAAGGCGTCGTCGGACCCTACGAGCTGCAGGACTTCAATCTGTACTACACGCTGCGTTTCGGCCTCGACCCGGCCAAGGTGGCATTCATGGCGTATTGCGCCTGGCGCGACCGCGCGCGCGGCAGCTGGCCGGACGTGCCCGAGGCCGGGCGCCGGCACTACTCGATCGGCGAGATCAAGCGCTGGCTCGGCGTATTTCTGACGCGCTTCTTCCAGACCAGCCAGTACAAGCGCAGCGCGATTCCCAACTCGCCGAAAGTCGGCTCCGGCGGATCGCTGTCGCCGCGCGGGGACTGGCGCGCGCCGAGCGACAGCGTAGCGACCGCGTGGCTCGCGCGCCTGGAGGAGATTCCGGAGAGTGCGCCGCGCGAGGTCGAGTGAGCATGATCGGCGGCATCATCATCGGCGACGAAATCCTGCGCGGCAAGCGCGAGGACAAGCATCTGGTGAAACTCATCGCGCTGCTGGGCGCGCGCGGCCTTGCACTCGACTGGGCCCAGTATCTCGGCGACAGTCCCGCGCTGATCACGTCCACGCTGAAGCGCACGTTCGCCTCGGCGGACATCGTGTTCTGCTTCGGCGGCATCGGCGCGACGCCCGACGACCACACCCGGGCCTGCGCCGCGGCGGCGGCGGGCGTCGAACTTCACCTGCATCCGGATGCGGAGGCCGAGATGCGTGCTCACTTCAAGAGTGAAATCACGCAGTTCCGGCTCAAGATGGGCGAATTCCCGCGCGGTTCGACGATCATTCCAAATCCCTACAACCGCGTCCCGGGATTCTCGGTGGGCGATCACCACTTCGTGCCGGGTTTTCCCATCATGGCCTGGCCGATGGTCGAGTGGGTGCTGGACCAGCGCTACGCGCATCTTGTCAACACGCGCGCCGATGCGGAAGCCTCGGTCATCGTGTATGGCCTGTACGAAAGCCTGATTTCGCCGCTCATGACCGACATCGAGGCGCGATTTCGGAGCGCCAAGACCTTCAGCCTGCCGAGCATCGGCGACGACGGCAAGCGCCGTCATATCGAGTTGGGCGTCCGCGGCACGCCGGATCATGTGGCCGCGGCGATCGTCGAGATGAAGGCCGCGGTCAAGGTGTTGGGCGGTACCTGGGAAGAACCGGCGGCAGCGGGATAGCCAAGGTAATCCGGATTCCGCCGCGGGAACCAAATGCAAAAAGCCCCGGCTTTCGCCGGGGCTTTAGGGCGCCCCCTCAGGAGGAGGAGGAGGAGAGAGGGGGCGCGGAGACCTTTAGCCGGAATTTAGGCGGCTTTCTTCTTCGCTTCCTTGAACACTGTAGTCGCGGCGGCGAAGTTCGTTTCCGCGAGTTCGGAAGCCTGCTTGGTCGCGCGGTTGATGCTGTCGTAGGCCGAGTTCGTCGCGGCGAGGGCCGATTTGACCGCGGCGATTACCACGTCTGAGCCTGCCGGCGCGTTCTTGGAGACCTTGTCGAGGTAACCGGCCATGTTCTTGTTGAACTCGCCCGCTTGCGCTTCGGCGAACTTGTTCATCTCGGCCTGCGTCTGGGTCGCGATTTCGTAGACGCTGCGCGTATAGGAGAGGGCTTTTTCCAGTGCGGGCTGTGCGGCCGTGGCGCTCAGGCTCGCGAACTCCTGGGGGTCCTTGGCGCCGAGCAGCGACTTGGTGTAGCCGACGCTTTCCTCGAACGCCGATTTGGCCAGGTTGAAGTTCAGCGCGGAAAGGCGCTCCAGCGCGGCAAACTGGGTATTCGCCAGACCGATCAGGGTCTCGACGCCTGCCTTGTTGGCGGCGGCGATTTGCTCAGGGGTTACGTACATGTGAATCTCCTTCGTCTGCGTGTCAGGTTGGAATCGGTTTGGGCGCGTTATATTGCACCGCAACAATTGCAATTCTAATCCAGATTTCGGCCGTGTCAAGAAGAATTTATTGCGCCGCACCATTTTAAGCGCCAGGAATCATTAAATGCCCTACGGAACAATTGGTTGATATAATTCTCCCCGCGATTTCCCTGTCCGGCCGGTCCAGGGTGAAGATCATGGATGTAAGCGACCGCTAACACGCAGGTATATGATTTGCAAGAAAAACAAGTTCATGGCAGTGGCATGACCGCCGAGCCTGCGCGGGGCGGCGCCTGGGTGCGGTCGATGCCGCTGGTATTCGCTTTCCTATGGAGTACCGGCTTCATTTTCACCAAGCTGGGTCTGCCCTACGCCCCGCCGATCACCTTCCTCGTCTTGCGCTTTGCGGCGGTGGTGGTGCTCATGCTGCCGATCGCAATGCTGTTTCGCGCGCCGTGGCCGAATTCGCCCCGGCAGGTGGCGCACATTGCGGTCGCGGGCGTGCTGCTGCACGGGGGCTATCTGGGCGGGGTGTTCGCCTCGATCCATTTCGGCATGTCAGCCGGGTTGGTGGCCCTGATCGTGGGGCTGCAGCCGATCCTGACGGCCTTCGCCGCCGCCCCGCTGCTGGGCGAACACGTCTCGCGCAGGCAATGGCTGGGGTTGCTGCTGGGTCTGGGCGGCGTCGTGCTGGTGGTCTTGCAGAAAATCAATCTGTCCGGCCTGTCGGCGCTATCGATCGGCATGGCGCTCGTCGCGCTGGTGTCGATCACCATCGGAACGGTGTACCAGAAGCGCTTCTGCGCGCCTTTCGATCTGCGCTCGGGTTCGGTGATCCAGTTCGTCGCTGCGGGTCTCGCGCTGCTGCCCTTCGGCCTGGCGTTCGAAACCATGCACGTGGAGTGGGCGCCAAAGTTCCTGATTGCGATCGCCTGGCTCGTCCTGGTGCTGTCCATCGGCGCGATTTCCCTTCTCACGCTGCTGATTCGGCGCGGGGCGGCGACCGCGGTGGCAAGCCTGTTCTATCTCACGCCGCCCACGACGGCGGTGATGGCGTACTTCCTGTTCGGGGAGACGCTGACGGGCGCCGCGTTGGTCGGCATGCTGCTGGCGATTGCGGGGGTCGCGCTCGTGGTCACCGGGCCTAGGCCTCGTTGACGGCGGAGGGGGCGCGGTGTTATCAACTCGATGGCGGTTCGATTCTCCTTGCGACAGCGGTGCGGCTATTTGGGCGGACGCACGCTGCGCTCTGATGAGAGCGCACAGCAACGGGAGACATGCATGAAACAAGGCGCGCTGGAAACCTACCGCGGAGTCGTGTATCCGTGGCACATCGATCAGATCGGCCACATGAACGTGCAGTTCTACACCGCGCGCTTCGACGAAGCGACGTGGCATTTTTTTTCGGCGATCGGCATCACATCGGCATATCTGACGGCGAACGGGCGCGGAATGGCAGCCGTGGATCAACACACCCAGTACAAGCAGGAGCTGCATGCAGGCGCGCTGATCCGTATCACTTCCGAACTGCTGGAGATCAAGCCCAAGACCGTGCGTTTCCGGCACCGCATGTACGACGCGGAAAGCGGCGACGAGGTCGCCGTCACAGATCTGGTGGGCGTGCACATGGATACCGCCACACGCCGTTCGGTGCCGCTGCCACCGGACATTCTCGAGCACGCGCTGGCACGCGCCGCCGCATGACCCGCGCTGCGCCGGACAGCCGTGCCGACTACCGGCATTTCCTCGCCATCACTACGCGCTGGATCGATAACGACGTCTATCGTCACGTCAACAACGTCGTCTATTACTCCTGGTTCGACACAGTCGTGAACCAGTATCTGGTCGAGCGTGGCGTGCTCGACATCGAGGAGAGCCCGGTGATCGGCCTGGTGGTGGAGACGCAGTGCCATTACTTCAGCCCGATAGCGTTTCCCGACACGGTGCACGCGGGACTGCGCGTGGCGAAGCTCGGAACGAGCAGCGTGCGCTACGAGATCGGCATCTTCAGGAACGCCGAAATGCAGGCTGCGGCGCAGGGGCATTTCGTGCATGTGTACGTCGATCGCGCGAGCAACCGGCCCACGCCGCTGCCCGCCGCACTGCGCGCAGTGCTCGAGGCGCTGGTGCGATGACGCAGGACATCGCCGACCAAGTACTCGCCGGTGACAGGGGCGCCACGGCGCGGGCGATCTCCGCGGTCGAGAACGAGACAGCCGAGTCGGGGCTGCTGCTGCGCGCCATTCATGCGCATATCGGGCGCGCGCGGGTGCTCGGGATCACGGGACCGCCCGGCGCGGGCAAGTCCACGCTCACCAGCGCGCTCATCGGCGCATACCTGGATCGCGGCCTGCGCGTCGCGGTGGTTGCGGTGGACCCGTCGAGTCCGATCTCGGGAGGGGCGATCCTGGGCGACCGCATCCGCATGGGGGTACACCAGTCCGACGACCGTGTCTTCATCCGCTCGATGGCCTCGCGCGGTTACCCGGGCGGCCTGTCCCGGACCGCCTCGCGAGTGATCGACGTGCTGGACGCGGCGGGTTACGGCGTGGTGATCGTCGAGACCGTGGGGGCAGGTCAGTCGGACGTCGAAATCGGGCTGCTCGCGGATACGCGGGTGGTCATCTGTCCGGCGGGCTTCGGTGACGAGGTGCAGGCGATCAAGTCCGGGCTGCTGGAAATCGCCGACATCTATGCCGTGAACAAGGCCGACTCGCCATTCGCCGAGCGCACCGAGGGCGAACTCGCGGGCATGATCGGACTGCGCACCTTTACCGGGTGGGTACCGCGGATCGTGCGCACGGTGGCGACCACCGGCGCAGGGGTCCCTGCGCTGGTGGAGGCGATCGCCGCGCACGAGTCCTCGGGCGGGGCCCGCATCGGGCCGCGTGTGCGCGTGCGCCGGCTGATTGCCGCGGGCGCCGCCGATTGGGTGAAGCAACGCATCGAATCGCTGTCCCCGCCGGCGTTCGAGGCGCTGTGCGAGGCGTACGCACGGGGCGAGGTCGGCTCGCGCGAAGCGTGGCGGCAGGCGCTGGCTCTTGCGCTGGATGAAGGGGCCGAGGGGGAACGGCGGTGACCGGTGAAGCCGTCGGCTTTCGCATGGCGCGCCTTGCGCGGGCTCAGGCGTCCGCGGGAGCGGGCAGCGCGTGTTGCCGCGGCACTCTGTCCAGGTTCCAGTGCGCGAGCGACCAGTCCCATACCTCGCGCAATGCGGCGCGCGCCAGTTCGGGCGGGGGTGCCTGGCCGAGAAACGCCAGTGCGGCCGCGATGGTCGCAGCCGCGCGCGCGGGATCGAGCGGACGCGCCAGCGTCTGCTTCGAAAGCTTGGCGCCGAGCGCGTTGACCGCCGCAGGCAGGTGGGCGTAGCGCGGCGTCGGCAGCTCGAGCAGGCGCTGCAGATGGATCTGCCGCGGCGTCGAGGCGAGCAGGTCTGCGCCGCGCACGACGTCGGTGATGGATTGCGCGGCGTCGTCCACGACCACCGCGAGCTGATAGGCGTGGAGCCCGTCGGCCCGCCTGACGACGAAATCTCCGACCTCGCGCTCGAGGATCTGGCTGATGGAACCCCGGATGGTATCGGCGAATGCGATCGCATGGTTCGGAACCCGCACCCGGACGGCATGCGCGCGCCGGCCCGGCGGCAGGCCGTTGCGGCAGGTGCCGGGGTAGACCCGCTCGCCCTCTAGCACCAGCGCCGAATCCGAGAGTTCCTTGCGCGTGCACGCGCAGTCGTACAGGGCGCCGCGCGCGTGCAGCTGCGCGATCGCCTGTGCGTAGGTTTCGCTGCGCTCGCTCTGGCGCATCACCGCGCCGTCCCATTCGAACGCGAAATCCTCCAGCGTGCGCAGTATGAGTTCGGCGGCGCCCGGTTGCGCGCGCGGCGGATCGAGATCCTCCATGCGGACCAGCCACTGGCCGCCGTGCGAGCGGGCCTCGAGGCAGCTTCCCAGCGCGGCTACCAGCGAGCCGAAATGCAGCGGCCCGGTCGGTGAAGGCGCGAAGCGGCCGCGGTAGAGGGTCATGCCGGATTGATCTCCTGGGCTCTTATGATTCACGTGCCGGCGCGCGAAGATCCTGGGTTTACCTACATCTCCCGATTTTCGGAAGTTGCGAGGTTGCAACTTCCGAAAATCGGGAGAATATGGATGCCAATGCGGGTCAGCCGGTTCCGGCTACGCTGGCTTGGATCTTGAGACGCGACATTATAATGGGGAGTCGAGCGCGATTGAACAGCCGGCGGGGCTATGAGTCGAAGCGGATTCGCTACACAAGGCGCGGAATGCGGATGGTGATCGAGTTGCTCAAGATCGGTGCTGCGGTCGCGGTCGGGCTGCCCGTGTTCCTTTATTTCTATCAGGACAAGATGCTGTTCTATCCGACCCCGCCGGTGAGCAGCGTGCCCAGACCCGCGCGCGGCGAAGTCGAGGACGTGCGGCTGGTCGCGCCGGACGGCGTGCAGTTGTCCGGCTGGCTGGTCAGGGGCGTGGAGGAGCGCGCGCCGCTGCTGATCTATTTCGGCGGCAATGCCGAAGAGGTGTCCTGGCTCATCGGCGTGGCCGACCGCTTCGCGGGGCATTCGCTGCTGCTGCTCAACTACCGTGGCTATGGAGGCAGCGGTGGCCGTCCCGGCGAATCGGCCTTGTTCGCCGACGCGCTGCTTGCCTACGACTACGCGATACAGCGCAGCGACGTGGACGCGTCGCGCATTCTCGCCATGGGCCGCAGCCTCGGCACCGGGGTGGCCGTGCATCTGGCCGCGCACAGGCAGCTGGCCGGCGTGATCCTGGTCAGCCCCTACGACAGCGTGCGCGCGCTCGCGCAATCGATCTATCCGTGGCTTCCGGTCGGACTGCTGCTCAGGCATCCGTTTGACTCGCTGTCGCGCGCAGGCCGACTTGCCGTGCCGCTGCTGTGCGTGGTCGCGGGACATGACAGCGTGATCCCGCCGGAGCATTCCCGGCGGCTGTTCGACGCATGGGGTGGCGGGGACAAGCGCTGGGTGGAAGTGCGCGACGCCGGTCACGACGATGTTTCGGGCGAGCCGCGTTACTGGGACGAAATCGCCTCGTTTCTCGGGCGGTTTTCCCGCCGGGAGCGGTGATTTCCCCTCTGATATACTGAAAACCGAGCACGAAATGAGGGGAACCTTTCCCTCCTGCTTTGCTCAAACGAGGCCAGAGGCCGTTTCGGTGATGCTGAAACGGCCTCCCTGTTTTTCGGCGAAGGAGTCCGCCCATGGCGACAATCGAACTGACCAAGGATAATTTCGAGCAAGTCGTGACCGGCAGCGACATGGTGGTCGTCGATTTCTGGGCCCCGTGGTGCGCGCCCTGCCGCTCCTTCGCGCCGACCTACGAGGCGGCCTCCGAGCGTCATGAGGGCGTCGTGTTCGCCAAGGTCAACACCGAGGAGGAGCAGGAACTTGCCGCAGCATTCAACATCCGTTCCATTCCGACGCTGATGCTGTTCCGCGAGCAGGTGATCCTGTATGCGGAGCCGGGCGCGCTGCCGCCCCCGGCGCTGGAGGAGATCCTCACCAAGGCCAAGTCGCTGGACATGGAGTCCGTGCGCAAGGAGATCGCCGCCCAGAGCGGCGGCGAGGAAGCCTGACCCCTGCCTTGGCCACGGCATCGATGCGGACGCAGCCGACCCGGGGGATTTGCAGGAGGGCATCGCCTCCTTGCTCAAGTCTATCTTAAGTGCGCTTCAAAGCCTCATTTCTCGGGCGCGTGGCAGTCGCTGCGGCGGTTATCGCCGTGGCAATGGCAATGGGAGTGATGATGGGTCTGTTCAGCGGATCGCGGCCGGAGAATCTCGGGGCACGGGCCGGACGGCTCGCACCGTGCAAGAGCACGCCCAACTGCGTGTCGAGCCAGGCCGATGCGGACAAGGACGCCGGACATTACATCGCCCCCATCCGGATCAGCGGCTCCGCGCCCGATGCCTGGGCGGCGCTCAGGTCGCTGCTGCGTTCAACGCCGCGGGTGAATATCGTCGCAGACCAGGATGGCTATCTGTATGCCGAGTTCGCCTCCAGGACCATGGGTTTCGTCGACGACGTGGAGTTTCTGCTCGACCCGAAGGCAGGGGTGATT
>Ga0155954_1234_pt1 | contig 19176 bp, 18 predicted proteins | sample RifCSPlowO2_02_FD_107608 | JGI IMG/M metagenome (GOLD analysis project Ga0155954, IMG submission 107608) | Betaproteobacteria bacterium RIFCSPLOWO2_02_FULL_65_20
GTATGTCCGCCCGATGCGCAACAAGTGGGCGTCTTGCTCTACCGCTGGAACCCTGAGTTTCAACGACGAACTGCGTATGTCCGCCCGATGCGCAACAAGTGGGCGTCTTGCTCTACCGCTGGAACCCTGAGTTTCAACGACGAACTGCTGGGGATGGAGCGCGACCTGGGAGACTACGTTATCGTGCATGAACTTCTGCACTTCTCAGTGCCCAACCACGGCAAGCTTTGGAAAAGCCTGATGCGCGCACACCTTGGGGAGTATGAGAAACTCGAAGCAAGGATGAAACATGCCGCGCGCCAAAATAGATCGCGGCGGACGACACATGCCGCCGGCAGACGGGCGCGTTAGGGCGGGCGCGTAGCGCCACACAGGCCTATCGGGATTCTCGGCGAAGGTACACAGGAGATGTTGAACGCTCCGCAATGGAAGTTTCGCCACATGCATCCCGGCGAGATGAATATAGACCCGATCGAGGCGGAGTTCTTCTCTACCGAGGCTCTCGGAAGCCTCGCCGACGCATTTGTCCGCGAGGCCATTCAAAATTCCCTTGATGCCCGGATTCCAGGCGCATCGCTGAGGATTCGCATGCTCTTTCCGCCTACATCGGCGATGCTCAGGAGTGAGCGCAAGGCACAGTACATGGACGGTCTGGCGGACCACTTGAACGCGAGCCGCGCCACGCTGACCAAATTGCCTGCGCCGGACGAGCCGCTGGAATTCATGGTCGTAGAGGATTTCGGCACGCGCGGACTGCAGGGGAATCCGCGGCAGAGCGAGGACGAGGAAATCGACGCCACTGGGCCGCGAAACGACTTCTATTATTTCTGGAGGAACATCGGCCGGTCGCGCAAACAAGCGTCGGAACTGGGGCGCTGGGGACTGGGAAAGACGGTGTTCCCGGCCGCGTCGCGGATCAATTCGTTTTTCGCCATTACGACGCGGGCGGACGATCAGCGCCGCTTCGTGATGGGCCAGTCGGTGCTGAAGATCCACAAGAGCGGCGGCAGGCGATTCTATCCGTACGGCTATTACGGTGAGTTCCAAGGCGACTTCGCGGTACCGGTGGAGGCGCGCGCGCTGGTGGACCAGTTCTGTCGCGATTTTCAACTCGCGCGGGGCGATCGGCCTGGACTATCGGTCGTGGTGCCGTATCCGGATCCGGAACTGACGCCGGAGGCGATCATTCCGTCGATCGTGCGGCACTATTTCCTGCCGATCATCAGAGGCGATCTGGTCGTGGAGGTGGTGCACGACGGCAAGACCAGCACATTGGATGCCGATGCCTTGCCTAAGCTCCTGGAGCAGGTTACTTGGGACGACGCGCGGCGTCTGCGGCGCCTCGCTGAGCTGGCGAAGTGGGGCCTTACCCTTTCAGAAGGGGATTACGTCCGACTTGACCCTCCTCCCGAATCGACCGCACCCAGGTGGACTGATAGTTGCATGGACGCGGATGTCGCGGCCCGGCTGAGAGAGCGGCTGAATAGCGGTCACAGGATCGCGGTGACCGTGCCGGTATGGATAAAGCCCGCTTCGAGCAACGCCGTCTTATCCCAATTCGATGTCTACGTCGAGCGGGACGAGACACTTGAAAGTGCAGACGAGCACTTCGTTCGGGACGGGATCACGATTGCGGGGGTGCGAGCGTCGCTGCAGAAGGGCATCCGGGCGTTTGTTACGGTTCACGATCAGGCGTTGTCTCAAATGCTGGGTGATTCTGAGAATCCTGCGCACACGGAATGGCAGGAACGATCGCCGAAATTCAAGGATCGATACCGGCACGGGCCCTACACGCTTCGCTACGTGAAGAATGCGCCGCGGGAGATCGTGCGGATTCTGACTCGTCCGAAGGAGGGCCGTGATCTGACGTTGTTGCAGCATCTGTTTTCGCTGGATGTGCCGACGGAGGAGGCTGTCCTGGATCCCAAAAAGGGGCGCCAAGACAAGCCCGGCGAGGAAGCGCCGACCGATGCGGGACATGTGGAAACCGTGGGTAGGGATCGTTTCTTTCAACTGCAAAAGCTGCGTGGGGGATTCCGCCTCGCCGGCACCGGTAACGGTCGACCGGTGCCTCGGCATGCCGCGGTCTGGGTTGCCTATGAAACAAGAAGGGGAAATCCATTTAGCCAATATCAGCCGCCGGATTTCGAGGTAGATAAGCCGCCGATCGAGCTGGGCACCGACGGGGCCGAGGTCATAAGACGACAGGGGAACATCCTGGTGTTCAAAATTCACAGGCCGGATTTTCAGGTGATGGTAAAGGGCTTCGATGTCCACAGGGACGTCCGCGTCAAGGTGTTGGGCGTCGATGAGGAGACCGGAACGTGATCAGGCGGTTGAACTACACGGGTCGGAAGAAAATCGCCCGCTCGAATGTAACGGTCCGTCTGCTGCCTGCGGGCGGAGGGCATTATGCGTTTGAAATCGGCTTCGACCTGCGGGGATACGGTTTCCCTGACGACGCGACAGTGTTCGTCGAAGTGTACAACAGTGCGTCCTATATGCGGTTCGCTTTCGGCACTGTTGCCGAGCGCCGGGATCCCGGGGATGTGCGGCTGCTGGATATCACATCGAGACCGCTGCCGAAGTTCCGCCTCAAGGTTGTCGATCAAAGCGAACGCCACGGCTTGCTGCTCGGCGTGGCGGATAAGCTAATCCCGTTGCGGCCGAAAGAGGACATCGCGAACAAGCAATCGCTGTTACCGGTGGACTTTTGCGACTTGGGAGAGGTAATTTGGCGGCTCGATCTCAGTGACTGGCCGGTGTTGGAGCTGAACAACAATATCGATGCTATCGGCGAGGTCGCACGCTCGGGGGACTCGTTTCTCGCCCTGGTTTACCCGGAGGTCGTGCGCAGGATTCTGCACGAGATTCTCATTGAGCAGGACCTGGGAGATCCAGAGTTCGACGACAGCGAATGGACCAGTCTGTGGCTACGCTACGTCTGTTCCCTGCCGGGTGTGAGCGAACCACCCAGCGGTGCGTCCGAGGAGGCGCGGGCCCGCAGCGTCGACTGGATCGACGGCGCGGTGCAGGCGTTCTGCCGATCGAAGATGGCCCGGCGGCGATTCGAGAGTTCCATCGAAAAGGAGTCCGGCTGGTGGCGCAGCTGATTCGCGCCCTGAACAGCGCGGGGATCGAGCAATTTCGGGCGTACCTCGCCCGGTTGCGGGGCGGTATCGCGGCAGACCCGCCCCGCAGTCTGCTCGAGGACGCCAACTTCAGTGTCGAGCTGCCGGCGGACGTGGAGGTTGGAACTCAGCGGTTATCGAGCAGATTCGTGCTTGGAAATTATCTTTGCGAAGCACTCGATCGCCTGCGGCCCGAAGAGATAGAACGAAACATAGGTTTGTGGGCATGGATGTCGTTGTTTCTCTTCGATCAGGTATGTCCCGTTGCAAAGGAGGGAAGCCGGCGCCCGGGACAGGACTACCGCCACATTCCTGAATTCAGCTACAGGTACCGGTACCGGCACCTCTTGTATGGACCGTATCAGGTCTATCGACGGCATCGGGGATTCTCGATCCTGCTCCTGTCCGGTCCCATGCACTCGGAAAGCGCCATTTATCACGAGATTACGAGCCGGCAGGACTTGATTGCGAACAGAGGTGTTATCGAGGCGGCGATCGAACTTTACATGGACCGAAAGCGCCGTGGTCCAAGACAGGGTTCTCAACAGTCGCATGCAGCGCCGGGATCCATCAGGCGGTTTGTCCGCGTGCTGCAACAACTCGACGTGAACTACGATGTCTACGGAATGTCGGGAAAAGACATTGTCAGCCTCCTTCCAGGCGAGTTCGACGTCTGGTTGAATCGTGGGCAAACGACGCTGCGCTTTTGACAGGAACGGGTCTTGTTACCGTACCGGTCGTCGACGGGCGCCCCCGAGGCGAGGGACGGCAAGATGCGCGCAGCCGCGCACATCCGTAGGGCGCAGCTTCAGCGCGCCGCGGTACTGGTGGTACTCCATCGGGATAATTACAAACATTACATAAAGCATCGGCAGAACTGGAGCCGATATCCGGCACGATGGCGTGTTAAAACTGACAAATCTGGCAGTGCGAAGTGCCACGCTTAAGCCTGGTCCCAGGGTGGCCTGCGGCATCGCCCAGCCAGTCCGTGATGTGTTCGTCCTGTTGGGCGATAAGGACGGAAGGGCGCAGAATGTCTATTTTTGAGACGGGCCCGAGGCAATGAAGAAATCCTTTCCCCTGTCCCGGGTCTACACGCTGCTGGAACCGGGTCCGGTGGTGCTGGTCACCACCGCCCTCAAGGGGAGGGCGAACATCATGACCCTGTCCTGGCACACCATGATGGAGTTTGAGCCGCCGCTCGTGGGCTGCGTGATGAGCAACCGGAACTTCAGTCACGGCATGCTCAGGTCGAGCAGGGAATGCGTGATCAACATCCCGACCGTGAATCTGGCGGCCAAGGTGACCGGCTGCGGCAACACCTCGGGCCGGCGCGTGGACAAGTTCCAGTCCTTCGGGCTGACGGGCGTGCCCGCATCGCTCGTCGGGGCGCCGCTGATCGCCGAGAGCTACGTGAATCTCGGATGCCGCGTCGTCGATACCAAGCTGGTGACCCGGTACAACTTCTTCATCCTCGATGTGCTCAAGGCCTGGATCGATCCCGCGCGCAAGCGCCCGCGGACCATCCATCACATGGGCCGCGGCGCCTTCATGATCTCCGGCAGGACGATCAAGCTTCCGTCCAGGATGAAGTAGCCACGCTCCGAGATGGCGGGGCCGAGCGCCGGAAATCTCAAACCGGGCTTTCCCGGACTCAAAAGACCGGCGCGGACGAACGGGTCTCTACGTAACTTGCGTATATACGTAGGTTACGTATAATAAGTCCATGAAGGCCGTTTTCGTCGAACTGCCGGCGTTCGAGCGTCATCGGTCGATCTATCTTGACGCTGCCGCTTTTCTCGCGCTTCAGAATCTGCTGATGAAGCATCCCGAGGCGGGGGACCCGATCCAGGACGCCGGAGGGCTGCGCAGGCTGCGGTTCGCCGACGCGCGGCGCGGCAAAGGCAAACGCGGCGGGTTGCGGGTGATCTACTACTGGTGGGTCCCGGGCCTCCAGTTCTGGCTCTTCACCGTTTACGATAAGGACGAGATGGCTGATCTGACGCGGCAGCAGCGCAAGGCGCTCAAGACAATGATCAAGGCGGAATTGGAAGCAAGGAGAAACGTATGAAGACGATCGTCAAGGCGGCACCGAAGCGCGCCGCCCGGCGCGACCTGTTCGGCGAGTTGAGCGAAGGCGTAGCCGCACTCGCCGAGGCGCGGCAGGGCAAGCGGACCCTGCGCACGCATGCGCTCGAGTACAAGGCGGCGCCGAAAGTCACGCCCAGGGAACTGATACGCGTGCGTGAAAGCCTCAATCTCTCTCGCGCCCTGTTTGCCGTGTATCTTCGGACCAATGTTCGCACGCTCGAGAACTGGGAGCAGGGTCGTGCCAGGCCCAATGCGCAGGCCGCACTGCTGATCAACCTCGTCAAGCGGTATCCGGATACGGTTCAGCGGCTTGCCGCGATCTGATCCATTCTGACGGCCATGCCGTTCGGCGAATCCATCCTCGAGCAAGCCGCCTTGGCATGGCTGGAGGTTTTCGGCTTGTCCATCAGGCACGGTCTGGACGATGGCGTGAACAGGGCGGCTGACAACCGCATGACGCAGAACTCGCGGTCCGCTGCCGACATATGAACAAGTGTTTCCTCCGGCTCCCCCTAACGGCGTTGGTCGCGCTGCTGCTGTCGGCCCTGCAACTGGGCTGCGCGCAACCGGCGGTCGCGCCGGGCGGCGACCCGAACTTGTCGCATCCGAACGAGATCGTCACGGTCGCGGCCGGCGACCACACCGTCTCCGGACTGGTGACCCAGCTTCGCGACATCAAGGCATTCAAATACGGCATCGCGCTATTTCCGGGCCATCCGGGAATCATGCGGCTGCGCGAGGAGGGCGGGCAGCCGCGTTTCGATCTCGGCGGCAATTTCCTGGTGCGCTCGCGAAGACACTGGCTGGACGGCGAGACGCTGGTCGTGGTCGTGGACGCGCCTTCGGACCAGTGGGCGACGTTCAACCAGCAGTTTCGGGCTACCCCGCGCTACGGCGCGGACGTCGCGGCGCTGCTCGGTGACATCTCGCGCCGCTACGGCGTGCGGGACTGGACCTTCGTCGGCACCAGCGAAGGCTCGATCAGCGCGTTTCATGCGGCGCGCATGAACCCCGCGCTCGCGCGGCGCGTGATTCTCTCGGCCTCGGTGTTTGCGGCGTCGCGGTACGGCCCGGGCCTGTCCGGCATCGCGTGGCGCGACCTGTCGGCGCCGCTGCTCTGGGTGCACCACGAGAACGATCCCTGCGCGTATACGTCCTACCGCGACGCGCAGCGATTTGCGCAGGACAGCCGCAGCCCCCTGGTCACGGTCCGAGGGGGCGGACCCGAGCGCGGCGGCGCCTGCCAGGCCTACACTGCGCACGGCTTCGTCGGCGTGGAGAGCGAGACGGTGGCCGCGATGCGCGCCTGGGTGAAGACGGGGGCGACGCCGCCCGATGTCGCCGGGAAATGACTCGCGGCTCAGGTGCAGCCATGGGTGCGGAGATCGAGGTTCACAACGTGATCACGCTCGGCGGCCGCGGGGCGGTGCTCATCGGCTTCGTGCGGGCCGGCGCTGCGCGCGCCGGTCAGGTGACCGTGCCCATCGCGCTCGGCGATGCAGCGGAGCGGCGCCTGGAAGTGAGCGCGGTGGAGCGCCTGTCCTCGATGGAGGCGGGCGGTCCCCCGGTCGGCCTGGTGTTCCGCAATCCTCCGCACCGCGACGAGCTGCGGCGCAGGTTCCCCGCGGGCAGCATCCTGGTGCTCGAGGAGCCGGGCGCATCCTGAGTGCGCACCGCCCTGCACCGAATACGCCGAATTCCTCGGCAGTAACATCGAGGCGCTGAAGCCGCATTTCGCCAGGGTCGTGGTTGTGCACCTGCGCACCTCGCTGCGGGGTTCGACGCCGGCGTTCAAGATCCGCGGCGCAGGGCGGGGTGCCAAGCCGGCCGATATGCTACTTTCACGGCCATATCGTGTCTCCGACCCATCGCATCGATCCCGGCAGGCTGCTGAAGTTTCGGCAGGCGCTGACTCGCGTCACGAGAGTGCTGGATGACATCGTCGCCGTTCGGGGCCGGTACGAGCCCGGGCGCTACGGGCCGCGGCTCGCCTTCGCGCTGGCGCTCTCCCTCCTGATCCACGCCTTCGTACTGTCTCTGCGGTTCGGGATCGCGGGATTCGGCCTGCCAGGCGTAGCGTTGCCGTGGGCCGAGCGGCGCGCGTTCAGTTCGGATCTGAGCGTGCGGATCGCGCAGGCACCGCGCGCTCCGGCACCGGCCGCTGCGCCGGCAAAGACTGAAACGCGGCGCAGGTCCGCGGCAGTCGAGCCGATGGTCGCCAAGCCGACCCCTCCGCGGACGTTCGTCGCCCGGACGCCGGCGAAACCCAAACGCGCGAAACGCCGGCCGCCGCACACCAAGGCCCCGCCGGTGGCGCGCGCAGCGCCGAGGCCAGTGCCCGCCAAGTCCCCGCCCAGACCGCCAGCGAGGAAGCCGAGCGCTCAGCCGGAATTCATAGCCCAGGCGGAGCCTCAACAGGAAACCTTTTCGGTGCCGCCGTCGATGCCGGACGCTCCGGAGCGGACACCAGCGGTCGCGGCGAAGCCGGTCGAGCCGGCGCCTGTGGTGAACAAACCTGCCGCGCCCGCGCGCAGTCAGATCGAGGTAGATCAGGAAGCCGACCAGCGCGCCAGGGAAGAGGAGGCGGCGAGGCTGGAGCAGGCGAGGCTGCAGGAAGAAGCGATACGTCAGGAAGAATCGAGGCTCGAGGAAGAAGCAAGGCAACGGGAACAAGCGGGAGCGGCACGCGAGGCGCTGGAACTCGAGGCACTGCGGCAGGCCGAGGAAGCGGCGAGGCAGGAGGCGGCCGCACTCGAGCGTCAGCGCGCGCTGGAACTGGAGGCGAAAAGGCAGCAGGAAGAAACAGCGCGCGAGCAGGCGGCGGCGCTTGAGCGCCAGCGTACGCTGGAACTGGAAGCGAAACGGCAGGCGGAAGCGAAGCTGCAGGAAGAAGCGGCGCGCCAGCAGACCGCGGCAATCGAGCGTCAGCGGGCACTGGAACTGGAAGCGAAGCGGCAGGATGACGCGAGGGCCAAACTGGCGCTGGAACTCGAAGCGCTGAGACAGGCCGAGGAAGCCGCGAGGCAGGCCGCCGCGCTCGCTCGCGAGCGGGAACTGGAGACGAAAAGGCAGGCAGGGGAACTCGCCGCGCGGGAGCGCGCTGCGGCGCTGGCTGCGGCCGAGCCCGGCAGGTCGGCGGTCGGCACGATCGGCCCCGCAGCGATTTCCGGCAGCGATCTGGCTGCGAAAGCGCTCTCCCAGTTGCGAACGCCCGGCGCATTGCGCGCCGAGCCGCAGAGCCCGCATCCGTCTTCTCAGGTTCCCCCATTGCCCCGATCCGCGGGCGCGGAAAATCCGCGCCGGCGCCAGGCGCCCGGCGGCGTCGAACGCGATATTGGGCTGCGGATGTACGTCGAGAGCTGGCGCTGGAAGATCGAGCGCAACGGCAATCTGAACTATCCGTCTGGAGCAAGAACACGGGCTGCGGAGAACCCGGTGGTCAGCGTCGCCGTCCGGCGCGACGGCAGCGTCGAGGAAGTCATCATTCAGCGCTCGAGCGGGCAGCGCGACCTCGACCAAGCGGTGCGGCGCATCGTGCAGCTCAACGCGCCCTACAGCGTCTTCCCACCCGACCTGGCGCGCGCGTACGACGTGATCGAGATCCGGCGCGTGTGGGTCTTCGGCAGCACGCTGAGGATCGTGGAAGAACTGAACTGAGCGCCGCGTGCAGGGCTGTGGCGTCCGCCCGGCTTTTCAGAATTGCCGCTTGCCAACGCCTTGTTGCGAAAAATACCTTAGGCTTCAGCCTTCCCACTGCGAGCAAACATCAATGCCGAGCACGTTCATTGCAACACTGGTTCTATCCATGTCGTTCGGGTTGGCATTCGGAGCCGGCGCGCGCGCTCCCAGGCTGCCGACGGCGGCTGGCATCGACCTGCAGTACATCGACAAGGCCATCCGGCCGCAGGACGATTTCTTCCGCTACGTCAACGGCAGGTGGCTCGCCAGCGCCGAGATCCCCGCCGACCGGGCGCGCTACGGGTCCTTTGACCGATTGAACGAACTCACCGAGGGGCAGTTGCGCGCGATCGTCGATGATCTCGCCGCTGCCAAGGAACTTCCGGCCGGATCGGTGGCGCGCAAGATCGCCGATCTCTACAACAGCTTCATGGACTCGACGGCGGCCGAAAAACTCGGATTGAAGCCACTGCAAGAAGACTTCGCGCTTATCGATGCTCTGGCCGACAAGCGCGGCATCCCGGCCCTGATGGCACATCTGACGACGCGCGGAGTCGATGTGCCGATTCAACCGCTCATCAACCAGGACGCCCGCGATTCGGCCCGCTACGCGGTCTATCTCGCCCAGGGGGGACTCGGACTGCCCGACCGGGACTACTACCTGCCGGATGACGACGCGAAGCTCAGGGGCATCCGCGACGAATACGTGAAACACGTCGCAAAGATGCTGGCGATGGCGGGCGAGAAAGACGCGGACCGTGCCGCACAAGCCGTCCTCCGCCTGGAAACCGGGCTCGCCCGGGTGCAGTGGACCAAAGTCGAGAACCGCAACCCGGTCAAGACCTACAACAAGGTGGAGGTCGCCAAGCTGGCGGGCCTGGCGGCAGGCTATGACTGGAAGCGATATTTCAACGCCGGCGAGTTCGGCGAACGGCTGGCGTACGTGATCGTGCGCCAGCCGAGCTTCGTCCAGGGCTTCGGCAAACTCCTCGAAGACACGCCGCTGCCTGCCTTGAAATCCTACTTCAAGTGGCATCTGCTGAGGGCCTACGCCCCCTATCTCGGTGAGCGTTTTGTCGACGCGGACTTCGCTTTCTCGGGGGCAACCCTGCGCGGCATTGCGGAGAACCGTCCGCGCTGGAAACGCGGCGTCGAACTGGTGGAACGATCGCTGGGCGAGGGTCTGGGCCAGTTGTACGTGGCGAAGCATTTTCCGCCGCAGCACAAGGACCGCATGCAGGCGTTGGTGGCCAACCTGATCCGGGCCTACCGGCAGAGCATCGAAACCCTGGACTGGATGAGCCCGGCAACGAAGCGGGAAGCGCTCACCAAGCTCTCCAAGTTCACGCCGAAGATCGGCTACCCGGACAAATGGCGCGACTATGCCAGGCTGGAAGTGGAGCGGAATGACCTGGCCGGCAACGTGATGCGCGCCCGCCGTTTCGAGTACGACCGGCAGAAGGCCAAGCTCGGCAGACCGATCGATCGCGGTGAGTGGGGAATGACGCCGCAGACGGTCAACGCTTACTACAATCCGCGGATGAATGAGATTGTCTTTCCCGCCGCTATTCTCCAGCCGCCGTTCTTCAACCCGGCTGCCGACGATGCGGTCAATTACGGCGGCATAGGCGCAGTGATCGGTCACGAGATCAGCCACGGCTTCGACGATCATGGCAGCCAATACGACGGCGAGGGCAACCTGCGCGACTGGTGGACCCGCGAAGACCACGAGAAATTCGGCCTGCGCACCCGGGCATTGGTCGCCCAGTACGACGCTTACAGCCCCTTGCCCGGCTACCGCATAAACGGCGAACTGACGCTGGGCGAAAACATCGCGGACAATTCGGGGCTGGCCATCGCCCACAAGGCCTACCGGATTTCCCTCGGAGGACGCGAGGCACCGGTCATCGAAGGATACACCGGCGATCAGCGCCTGTTCATGGGCTGGGCACAGGTCTGGCGCGGCAAATCGCGGGAAGCGGAGACGATACGGCGGATCAAGACCGATCCCCATTCCCCGTCGATGTTCCGCGGCAACGGTGCGCTGACGAATCAGCCGGCTTTCTATGCGAGCTTCGGCGTCAAGGAGGGGGACAAGATGTTCGTGGCCCCCGACAAGCGCGTCATCATCTGGTGAGTTTCTTCTGCTGGCAACTGTGCAGACAAAGCGACGAGCAGTTCGGTTAGCGACTGTTTGCAAGAACTCGCTTACGCGGACAACCTGACTCAGCGAGACAAACCGTGATCCTCGGCCAGGCACTGTTGGCGATATTGGGTATCCTGCATGCCGTAGCGGCCTATTTCTATTTCAGCAAGGAACGCCACGCCGCGCGTTGGTCTACAGCCTGGCTCGTACTTACCGCGCTCGCGCTGTGGCAGCTGCCGGTGCGTCCGCTGGCGTCGGCGCTGACCTTCGGCGCGGTCATCGCGGCGTGGACCTGGTGGTGGGGATCGATACCAGCCTTGGCCGCGCGCAACTGGGTACCGGAGGATGCGCGTCAGGCCACGGCCACCCTCGCCGGCGCGCATCTGATCGTCCATAATCTGCGCAATTTCACATGGCACGCGGCACGCGATTTCGTGCCCTGCTGGGAACAACGCAGCTACGATCTGGCGAACCTCATCGCGGTCGATCTGTTCGTCTGCACCTGGGGTGATCCTCGGATCGCGCATCTTATTGTCAGCTTCGTGTTCAGCGACACCGTACCGCTCGCGTTCTCGATCGAGACGCGGCGCGAGACTAGCGAGAAATGGTCGATCCTCGCCGGCTTAATGAAAGCCTATGAACTGGTTATGATCGCTGCTGACGAACGCGACGTCATTCGCGTACGCACCAATGTCCGCCATGAGCGCGTGCGACGCTATCGCGTCCTGTCGACGCCGACGATGCGCCAGCGCATGCTCATACGCTACATCGAAGAACTGAACGAGGTGGCAGCGCACCCGCGTTTCTACAACACCCTCTATCGCAACTGCACCACCGAGGTCGTGCGTCTGCTGCGCGAGACGGGGCTCCCGGTTCCACTCGACTGGCGCCTTCTGGTGTCGGGTTATGTGCCGGAATATCTGTATCAGTACCGCCTGATTGCGACCGACCAACCGTTTGCGCAGGTCCAGCCCGCGGCCGACATTGGCGCCCTGGCGCGTGCCGCCGATGCCGATCCGGCATTCTCCAGACTTATTCGAGGTGAGCGTGGCGCAACATGAATGCGGTGCCAGGCTGCGCACCTTTGCGCATCGCGACCTGCAACATCCACAAGGGTTTTCCCCAAATTCAATCGCCGCATGATGATGCATCAACGCATACCGGTTGATCGAATGACGGCTTTGGAGCAGGAGCGCGGGTGACCGCTCTCGGCCCTGAGCCATTCGCCGAGGGGCCAAGGCAACCGATTCTGCCGAACAACCCATTTTGAAGCCGACGTACGGGTTCGGCTTGATAAATCGACGTCATATGACGGTCAGTGATCGTCGATCGCCGCTCGGTTGATGGTTCGAGGGCCCGCTGCTCAAAGATCCCTGTTCAGGAGCTAACCAGAATAGGTCGCGCTCAGACTTGCAGGATGAACATCGACAGCGACGCAAGGCCGGCGAGACTTTGTACGGCGTGCAGCTTGGTCAGCCTCCTTAATACGCCGGATGCCGTATCCGGGTCGGCCATCAGATCAGCCTGGGAAAGGCGGCGTGTTTCGGGAAGAATCACCGCCAGCTGAAACAGCACGGCTAAACCGAGAACAAGTCCGCCGGCAAGCCACAACGCAGCGTTCCCCGTGACCCCTGCTGCTATCCCAGCCAGCCCGCCCGCAGCGGCAAAAAAAGTCTGGAAGTACGTGGGACGGGGCTGCACCAGCAGAATGTAGGTGCCGGTCAGCTCCGCGCCGCCGTCGATAATCGCAGGCTGTTCCACGAGACTGACATACGTTGCGGCCCCCGCGAAAAGCGCGCCGCACAGCAAGGCGATGTTCTGGGAAACGAACTGGATCAGCAGAAATGTCGATTGCATTTGGAGTGCCTGCTAGGAGCGATGCACGCGCAATGATACCAATCTAATTTGGATTTATTGGGTTACCGTCTGGCCGAACCGAGCCAGTCAGGGCGGGGTAGTCTGTTTCTGACGGTTCGGCGGCAGTCTGGCCTCGCCGCTCTTGCCGCCAGGCTGGTAGCCGTGAGTTTCTACCGGCAGGTAGGCACCGGAAGTGTACCGCCGCCTCGACTGGTCTTGAGCCGAACCGCCGGAATGTGGCCTAAACTACAGCTATTCATTTCTAACCGCGGGGCACCATGATCGCCGACTGGATCGATTTCGCATTGATCACCATCGGGGGCGCGACTGCCTTCGTGTGTCTGTTCGATGGCACACGGCGCATTGGCGCCTACGGGATGAACGGCAGGGCGGGACTCATGGCGGGTTTGGCGGTTGCTTTCTACGTTGTCCACGGTTCTTTTGCGTACTGGAAGTACCTTGACCTGACGGATACGTTGAGCATGCGCCAGCATCGGCCCGCCTCAGCGCAAACGGCCAGGGGCTCGGCCAAAGACCTGTCCCCCGAGAGGAAGGAGTCCGAAAATGTCGCCCGGGCGCGCCGCGTGTTCTGGGAGTCGGGAAGCTTGGAACCCTATCTCGATCGCCTCAATGAGAAGAAGTTGTTTCATCCGAGCCAGGGGGACATCAGAAGACGCGAGTTCTTGGTCGCCAATCAGGCGCAACTGGAGTATGCAGCCCGCGAAAGTTTCACTGAAGCCCTGCTGTGGCTGGTAACCGGTCTGCTTGCCGTGCTGTTCGGATACGGCTTCTCGCGCGAGAAAATTCCTGTACCGGCCAGCCCCGCGGCCGCAGGGGACGCCCCCGGGAGCTAGCCGCGCCCTGCTGCGTGAACGCCGGGCCGGCCGTCGTTCGCCGCAGGCCTGTTGAAAAAGGAACCATCATGACGGACGGTCGCACCGGCGCCGCGACAAAGAAGCTGCTCATCTCGTTCAATCCGAACCCGCGCGTCCTGCCGCTGGTCGATGGCGGCGTGAAACCGGAGGGCGTGGACCTCGAATGGGACACCGGCGAGATCGGCGCCGCGTTCCTGCGAGCCCTCACGAAGAACGACTTCGACATGTTCGAGTTCTCGATTTCGCACTACATCGCCACTCGCGATCATCCTAATCCCGCCTACGCCGGCTGGATTGCTGTACCGGTGTTCTCCTCGAAGCCGGTGTTCCTGTATCGCAACCTGTTTGTGCGCGAGGCGGCCGGCATCAAGAGCCTTGCCGGCCTGCGCGGCAAGCGCTTGGGGATCCCCGACTTCAGCATGACCGCCGGCATCTGGATTCGGATCATGCTCAAAGCGCTCTACGGGATTCATCCACGGGAAATCACCTGGATCAACACCCGCCCGGCCAGGCTCCGTCACGATCATGCGATGGGATTCGATCACAGCACGGAGACCGGCATAAAAGTGATCAATATCGACGAGGGCACCACTGCGCAGCAGATGCTGGAGCGTGGCGAGCTCGACGCGGCGGTCGGTGCGCCGGAAGTGGAAGTCGGTGCGGCGCCCGGCATTCGCCATTTCCCTCGCGAGCAATGGGTCGAAGTCCTGGCGGCGGTGCAGCGCGCGATCGGCATCACGCCGGTCAATCACACGCTGATCGTCCAGAAGCGTCTGCTCGCCGACCGCCCCGATCTCGCGACGCGCATGCTGCAGGCATTCGAGCGCGCGAAGTTCGAGGCCTATCGGCGCAGCCCCGCCGCGCGCGCGATCCTTCCGGAATACGACCTCGACGCGCAGCGTCGCGCGTTCGGTGACGATCCATACCCGTACGGTCTCGAGGCGAATCGGCAGGTACTCGAGCTCGTCGCCGAGCAGCTCGAAATCGACGGCGTCATCCGCAAGCGGCCGGACATCGACGGCTTGGTGGCCGAGTCGGTGCGGGGTAGTTGAGTTTCCGGGAGACCGATGTACGGCAAAGCGAGGCTACTCGTCAGTTCGCAGCTACCGGACGTATGCCGATGGTCTTGAAGACCTTTGCCGCGTTCGCGCCATCCGCCTTGAGGAACGTGCTGAATTGCTCGGCCGAGCCGCCTATGGCCTCCAGGGTCGTCTTGCGGAAGAACTCCTGCACGCTCGGCACCCGCATGGCCTTGTCGAACTCGCTGTTCAGCCGGTCGACGATCGGTTTTGGCGTCTTCGCCGGAGCAAATAATCCGAAATAACTCAGTATTCCCGTGCTGGCCCCCTCCTCGGCAAGAGCGGGGACATCGGGCAACTGCGGCGAACGCCGATCGCCGATGATGGCGATCGCCTTGAGCTTGCCGGCTCTGATCATGGGCATACTGAACCCGACCGCCAGTTGCGTTATCTGAATTTCCCCTGAAATGACCGCCGGAATGGTCTGGGTTCCGCCCTTGTACGGCACCGCGGTGATGTTGACCCCCATCTGGTGATTGATCCAGCGAAGGTGGATGTCCGGAGCTGTGGCATGACCCCACGTTCCCCAGTTGATCGAACCGGGTTTGGCCTTCGACAGGGCGATCATTTCCTTGAACGAATTGAACGGCGCGTTCGCGTTCGCGACCAGCATGCTGCTGATCCCGGCGAGGTGGATGATCGGAGCAAAGTCAGTGTGGGGATCGTACGGAAGGTTCGAGAACACGAGATCGCTGTACGTGTTGGTGTTCAAGCAGATCGTGTATCCGTCCGGCGCGGCCTTGGCGCAGGCCAGGTTGCCTATGATGAAGCTTCCGCCCGGCCGGTTCTCGATGATGAGTTGCTGGCCGATCGACTTGCTAACCTCTTGTCCGAGGGTTCGCGCCGTCGAGTCCATGACGGCACCAGCTGGAAAGGGAACGATGATGCGGATCGGTTGCACCGGATAGGTTTCGCCGGATTGTGCCGTCGCTTGGGCAGCGAATAGCACCAACACCGCAGTCAATAGAACTGCTGCCAAGCGATGTATGCTCTTCGTCACGGTTTCCTCCGTATGGTAGGCATAATCGATCAAGTCCTTCATCTTCCGATTTCTCGATCCCGCAATGCATATTGCTGCGGGTTCCAGCGCCAACACTGCAAGCTTATACTACGAATTGAAAGTTCGTGACTCCGTGACCCTGATCACAACCGCGGATTCACATGGTCATTGGAGTGCCGCCACGCGAATCGGGGTCCCCGCTGAATGGACGGTGGCCCCGTTAGTTGCACGGCAGGATAGTTTAGTCCCTTGCGACTCAAGTGTTGACAGATCCGGCGAAGATTTTGGGTTTATATTGGTCTCCCGATCTTGGGAAGTTAGAAGTTCCAACTTCCCAAGATCGGGAGATTATGAAGAGCAAAATCGAGCAGGCCGGTTCCGGCTCTGCCGGCTTAGGGAGGAGGAAGTCGAACCATGGCTAATATCGGCGTGCTGACAAAGGAAGACGAAATCGCCGTCTTGATCGAAGGAACGCACAACGTCAAACGGCTGGTGGGGCTGGGTGCCGAGGAAAGCCTACTAAGAGAAACTTTGGGCAAGGTCAAGAATTTGAGTGACTGGTGCCCGGAATTCATAAGAGTTGCCGAGAAATACGAAAAGCTGGCCGAAGCGGCCAAAGTGGAATATGCAAGAATCTTCTACTACATGACTGCTGCCGTTTATTATCACATCGGAGAACTGTTCATATTCAACCCCAACGATGAGAAGGAACGGGCACATTCAGCCATGGTCAAGGCTTACGCAAGAGCGAGAACGCATTTCGCCTATCCTACGGAGGACGTGTCGATTCCGTTTTCGGACAGCAATCTAAAGGGGTATTTTCGTTACCCCAGAGGTATCAAGAAAGCGCCATGTGTAATCTTGGTGCGCGGTGTCGACGCCTCCAGGGAAATTGAACTGCATATCTTGTCCAACGCTCTATTGGAACAGGGAATATTTACTCTGGCGGTCGACTTGCCTGGTCAAGGCGATACGAGGTTTCGGGGTATGAAGATGACCCCGGATTTCGAGAAACCCGTAGGCGCCGTCGTAGACTATCTTCTTGACAGAAAAGACGTGGATGTCGATCGCATAGGTATTTGGGGGATGAGCTTCGGGGGATTCATCGCACCAAGAGCTGCCGCCCTGGAGAAAAGGATAAAGGCTTGTGTCTCGCTCAGCGGATTTTTCGGTCTGGACGAGTTCGATTTCCCTTTATCGGCAAAATTGCACTGCTTGAACAATATGAAAGTCGCCGATGAAGCGGAGTGGGCACAAAGAAGAAAGGAATACACGCTCAAGAACGTAATGCGCAATTTTTCCTGCCCGCTTCTTGTTGTAAGCGGTACGGCGGAGAAGGTTATTCCGCTGGCCCAGTCGGTCAAGATCTTTGATCAAGCCCCGGAGCCCAAAGACATGAAGATATACGACGGATTTGGGCACTGCGTCTATTATGAAGAGCCGGCGGTGTTGCCCTACATAGCGAAGTGGATGAGGAAACATCTCGAATAAATTGGGCGCAAGTGGCGTCTGAGCAGTGTGCGCCGGCAAATGGTTCGAGACAGGCCGTAAGCTTCCCCGAAATGCGTAGAGTCGGGAAGTAGAGCTTTCTGGCACGATGACACGTGAAGGAGTCCATCATCGTGCCGGGCGCCATCCGCGCTCCCCCGCTCATGGGACAAGGACGATCTTGCCGATATGCTCCTGGCGCTCCAGGATGCGATGGGCTTCGGCCGCGTCCCGCAGCGGAAGGACCCGATGGATGACCGGGTCTATCTTCCCGCTCGCGCAAAGCGCGAGGACCAGTTCCTGGTCACGCCGGGTGGAGGCGCGCGCCCCGTGTATGGTCAGATCGCTGCGGTAGAGCAGACCGAGATCGATCGTGACCATGCGGCCCCCGTGCTGGGCCACCGAGACCAGGTTTCCCGCCATGCGCAGACATTGCATGCCGAGCGCGAACATGTCGCCCCCGACAAATTCCAGGACCAGATCGACGCCCGCACCGTTCGTCAGTTCGCGTACCCGGGCGGGGACGTTACCCTCCCGGTAATCGAGCACCTCGTCGACCCCCATGCGCTTGAGTTGGTCGGATTTTTCCGCCGAGCCGGTGGTGGCGAATATGCGCCTGGCCCCGCCCAGGCGTGCGATCTGTATCGCCGCCGTTCCCATGCCGCTGCTGGCGGCGGTGATCAGGACATCCTGTCCGGGCCGCAGCGATCCGCGCGTGATCGCCATGCGCCAGACCGTCGCGTAGGACCACAGCAGGCAGGCGAGCTTTTCGAACGGGACCTCATCGGGGGCGCGCAGCAGTTCGCTGTCCCTGCGCGACACGTATTGCGCGTAGCCTCCGAAACGCTGGTAGCCAGGCAGCGTGGTGTCAACGCAAAGGTTGTCCAGGCCGCGCATGCAATACTCGCAGTTCCCGCACGCCGGGCAGGTCATCGCGACGACTCTGTCGCCCGGCTTGAACCGGCTCACGCCGGTGTCCACTGCGACCACTTCGCCCGCGGCCTCTCTGCCGAGCTGAAAAGGCAGGGGTAGCGGGGGCCGGCCCGGCGGCGGCGTCAGGCCGCCACGGCGATAGAGCAAATCCCAGTAGCTCGCCGATGTGGCGCGTACGCGTACCAGAACCTCACCGGTTGCGACTTCAGGCAGCGGAACATCGACATACTGGAGTACCTCGGGCTGCCCGTATTCGGACAGCCGCACAGCCTTCATGGTACGGGTCGACATCGCCATGTTCTCCCGGGTTCCGTTGAGGCAAGCCCCGGGCTCTGCCTGGGCTCGCCGGGATGCGAACAATCTTTAACGGCGCTGCGGCGATAACGCAAAGGATCTCCCTTCGTCCGAGAAAATGCCTCGGCGTCAAGGCCCCTCACGCGGTCTTCATCAGGCAACTGCACTCCGCTTATGACCGTGCCGCACTTCAGGCTCGAATCCGCCCCATGAAGTGGCGCATAGTCATGGTACTCAAGGGCGCGGCCTCTCAGGCGAATTGTCAGGGGCCGCTGCGCGCTGCGCCTGGAACGTTTCGAGCGCGCGCTGGTATTCGGCCAGCGCCTCCGGGGTCACGGCGGCGGCGCATTCGTAGCAGGTGTTGGTCATGCGGTCGAACCAGCGGCAGCCGCATTCGTCGCACGCGAGCTCGGGCGCGCCGCTCGGGTTGGTGAAAATCATCTGCACGCTCCCAGGAAGGCCAAGCCCAGCGTGTCGAGGAAGTCCTCGTAGCCGGCGTCCTGCAACTGGTACTTGGTCTTCATCACGAAGAACAGAATGTTGCCGCAGCGTATCATCTTCCTGATCGTGGACAGCGGGTCGCCGTCCAGCGTGCGCCGGATCT
>Ga0155954_1139_pt3 | contig 18656 bp, 14 predicted proteins | sample RifCSPlowO2_02_FD_107608 | JGI IMG/M metagenome (GOLD analysis project Ga0155954, IMG submission 107608) | Betaproteobacteria bacterium RIFCSPLOWO2_02_FULL_65_20
CCCGCGCCGCCGGTACCGGCTTCTGCGACGCAAAGGGCCGGTCCCGCGCCGACTCCGCCCGCCCGGACTGCCGGTCCTGCATCGGCCAGTGCAGTCCGCCTGCCGCCGCTGGAATCGTCCGGATTCGACGACATCCGCGAGGTGCGCGACCCGCTTCCCATCGCGCGGACGATCGACCTCACCGCGTCGCCCGACGACCTGTGGGAACGCATCCGGAACGGCTTCGGCATGCCGAACGTCGGCAGTCCCCTCGTCCTCGACCGCCAGATCTGGTATGCAAGCCGCCCCGGCGCCATCAAGACCATCCTGCAGCGCAGCCGGCGTTACCTGTATCACATCGTCGAGGAACTGGAGCGCCGCGGCATGCCAACCGAACTTGCGCTGCTGCCCATGGTCGAATCGGCTTTCAACCCGATGGCTTATTCGCGCGCCAAGGCATCGGGCCTGTGGCAGTTCATCCCCTCGACCGGCAAGACCTACAACCTGCAGCAGAACTGGTGGTACGACGCCCGCCGCGACATCGTAGCCTCGACCACTGCGGCGCTCGACTACCTGGAGTTCCTCTATGAGATGCACGGCGACTGGCATCTCGCGCTCGCCTCCTACAACTGGGGCGAAAACGCGGTGGCGCGCGCGATCGAGAAGAACAAGGCAAGAGGACTGCCCACCGACTACCTCAGCCTCGCGATGCCCACCGAGACGCGCTACTACGTGCCCAAGCTGCAGGCACTGAAGAACATCGTCGCCAAGCCGGTCGCGTTCGGCATCGACCTCGATCCGATTCCGAACGAACCGTATTTCGTCACCGTGGAGAAGACCCAGGACATCGACATCCGCACGGCCGCAAAACTCGCGGAGATGCCGGTCGAGGAACTGATCGCGCTCAACCCGGCGTACAACCGTCCGGTGATCACCGCCGCACAGTCGCAGACGCTGGTGCTGCCCGCCGACCGCGCCGCGACATTCAGGGCGAACCTGGAAAACCACGACAAGCCGCTCAGCTCGTGGCGGACCTACACGCTGAAAGCCGGCGAGAAACTCGATCGCGTCGCTGTCAGGCACGGGATTGCGCTGGCGCGGCTCAAGCAGGTGAACGGCATCGGCCCGAGATCGAGGATCCGCTCCGGGCAGCAGATACTCGTGCCTGTGAAAGGCAGCAGCGCCGCGAACGAGCCGCTGCCCGCCATGTTCCATCCGCCTGCGCCCCAGACGCGCGTACGCAAGATCGTCCACACGGTGAACAAGGGCGACACGCTTCAGGCTATCGCCCGGCGCTACCACGTTTCGATCGATGATCTGAGGCGCTGGAACCAGATCGGCAGGCTCTCCGCCGGACAGAAGATCGTCATCCAGCAGCAGGTTGCCACCAAGCCGCGCGCCACCGTCCGCAAGGCCAAACCGACCAAGCCCAAGGCCCGCACCGCGGCAACCTCAACGCAGAAAGCCCGCAAGAAGTAGATATGCTAGATTACGCGGCCTGCCTCTACGGGCGTCAGATAGCGCGAATCTCCAGGACGCGCCGAAGCCGTTAGGCGGGAACCAATCGCCTCGAGGGAATCCGACGATGAACCGTAGGTCGTTAGGGAGCGCCGCTGTGTCGGCGCTCATCGCATTGACCCTCCACGCCGGTTCCCATGCGGCCGATCCGGCAAAGACCCTGCGCGTCACGTTCCAGGTCGCCGAAACCGGCTTCGATCCGACGCGGACAAGCGACTATTACTCGGGACAGGTGATCGAAGCCATATTCGATCGGTTGCTGACCTACGACTATCTCGCGCGTCCGGCGAAGCTCGTGCCGAGTGCGGCCGAATCGCTGCCGCAGGTTACCGACAACGGCAAGACCTACACCTTCAAGGTCAGGAAAGGCATCTATTTCACGCCCGACCCCGCGTTCAAGGGCAAGAGGCGGGAGTTGACCGCGGAGGACTACGCCTACTCGATCAAGCGGTTTTTCGACCCCAGGAATCGCTCGCCCTACACGTTCCTGTACGAAGGCAAGATCGTCGGGCTCGACGAACTCGGCGCCCAAGCCCGGAAGACGGGCCGGTTCGACTACGACGCCAAGGTGGCGGGGCTGGAGGTGCCGGACCGCTACACCTTGCGCATCCACCTCCGGGAGCCGGATTACGGATTCCCGCACATCATCGCGTTCGATTTGAGCGGCGCCGTCGCGCGGGAAGTGATCGAGGCCTACGGCGAAGACACCAGTGCGCACCCGGTAGGTACCGGACCCTATCGGTTGAAGCAATACACACGCTCATCGAAGATCATCCTTGAAGCGAACCCCGACTATCGCGGCATGGTATGGGACTTCCAACCCGGCGACGATCCGCTGGACCGGGAGATCGCGGCGCAGATGAAAGGCAAGAAGCTGCCGGTCATCGGCAATGTCGAAATCAGCATCATGGAGGAGACGCAGAGCCGCTGGCTCGCCTTCGAAAAAGGCGAGACGGATATGGAGTACCAGCTGTGGGATCTCTCGCCGACTTTCATGGCCGAGGACGGCAGACTCCGGCCGCAATTCGCCAAACGCGGCATCAAGCTGGGCCGCAGCGTCGACCCGGAAATCACCTATGCCTATTTCAACATGCTGGACAAGATCGGCGACCAGCCCAATCCGGTCGGAGGATACAGCAGGGAGAAGATCGCCTTGCGGCGCGCGATCGCGATGGCCTACAAGGTCGACGACCAGATAAGGATCATCCGCAAGGGGCAGTCGATCAAGGCGGAATATCCGATCCCGCCCGGCATCGCCGGCCACGATCCGAACTACAGGAGCAGTATTCCGTACGACCCGAAGACCGCCAACGCGCTGCTGGACAGGTTCGGCTACAGGAAGGGGACTGACGGCTACCGCACGCTGCCCGACGGCAAGCCGCTCCTCATCCGTTATTCGTCGACGCCGAGCGAAGTCGCCCGCCAGTTCGACGAGTTGATGAAGCGCTCGCTCGATTCGATCGGCATCCGGCTGGAGATCCACAAGGACCGCTTCCCGGATCTGATCAAGCTGGAAAGGCGCTGCCGCCTGATGATGCGCGGCGCCGCGTGGATAGCCGACACCCCGGACGGGGACAATTTCATGCAGCTGCTCTACGGCCCGAATACCTTCCAGAGCAACAATGCCTGCTACAAGTCGCCCGCTTTCGACAAGCTGTACGAGCAGTCCAGGGCCATGCCGGACGGCCCCGAGCGCAACAGGCTGTATCGCCAGATGACCCGTCAGATGGAGGCGGACACGCCCTGGATCATGATCGACAGCCGCTACCGCAACGTGCTGATGCAGCCGTACGTGATCGGCTTCAAGAAGCACCCGGTACTGCACCAGGAGTGGATGTATATCGATTTCGAACCCAAAGCCAAGAGGTGAGCGCAGGTGACTGACACCATCTGGAATAAGCGCACGCGACTGCTGGGGGCGGTTGTCTTCTGTTCCACTCTTGCGCCTGCCGCGCAAGCGGCGTCGCATCCGCAGATCCCGCTGTGGGACGCAACGGCCATCGAAGACGTCTGCTCTCGGACCCTGGCAAACGCGCAAAAGCAAGTCCTGGCCCTTCAGCGCCAGACGCGTGCGGCAGCCGGCGCGACATTCAGGGCCTGGGACCGCCTGCAGATCCTGATCGAGGACACGCAGGGGCCGGTGGAGTTGCTGGCCAATGTCTCGCCCGACCCGGCGACGCGCACCGCCGCCGAAGCGTGTCAGCTCAAGTTCACCGCGTTCGGCACCGACCTGTATCAGAACGAGAAACTCTATGCGCGTCTTCGGCAGACCGTACCAGCCGACGCTATCGATCGCAAGCTGAAACAAGACGTGACCGACGCGTTCGAGGATACCGGCGTCGCATTGCCGGCGGACAAGCGCACCCGAATGAAGGCGATCCTGCAGCGCCTGGAAGAATTGCGCCAGGCGTTCGAGCGCAATATCCGCGACAACAAGACGCGGCTCGCTTTCGCGCCGGAGGAAACGAAAGGCCTGCCGGCCTCCTACCTGGAGAAATCCCGGCGCGACGACAAGGGCAACCTCCTGCTCGGATTCGAGTATCCCGAGTACGAGCCGTTCATGGCCAATGCAGAAGACGAAGCAGCGCGCCGCCGTTACCACATCGCATTCAGCAATCGCGGCACCCCGCAAAACCTCATTCTGCTCGGCGAAGCGAGCCGACTGCGCCGGGAGATCGCGGAGCTGTACGGATTGCCGAGCTACGCGCATTTCGTGACCAGGCGCCGGATGGTCGGCAACCCCGAGACCGTGCATCGCTTTCTCGACCAGGTCAAGGCGAGAGTCCACGAGGCCGAGCGCAACGAGTTTGCCGAACTGCGAATGCTCAAAGCAGAACGGCTGGGCAAGAGCGTTCAAGAGGTAACCCTGAACCGCTGGGACCTCCCCTATTACCAGGAGCAGATCAAGCGGGCGCGCTACAGCATTGATCAGGAAGCGCTGCGTGCGTATTTCCCCACCGATGCCACCGTGTCCTGGGTGCTCGCGCTCTCGGGCTCGCTGTATGGCGTCAAGTTCGAAGCGGCGAATCCGCCGGTATGGCACCCCTCGGTTCGCTACTACGGTGTGATCGACGGCAGCACGGGCAAGTTCCTGAGCGGCGTTTACCTGGACCTGTTTCCGCGCGAGGGCAAGTTCAGCCACGCGGCGGCCTTCGGCGCGCGCAGCGTCAGCGTCGCGGCCAGGCGCACGCCGATCAGCGTGCTGGTGGCCAATTTCAACCGCAAAGGCCTTGATTATCGCGAGCTCGAAACCCTGATGCACGAGTTCGGCCATGTCCTGCACGGCGTGCTGTCGCGAACGCGCTATGCGAGCCACGGCGGAACCAATGTGGAACGCGATTTCGTCGAAGCGCCGTCGCAGATGTACGAGGAATGGGCGCGCAAGAAAGAGCCACTGCAGCTGATCCGGCAATTTTGCGCGGATTGCCCGGCCATCGACGCCGCGCTGGTCGAGCGTCTGCGCGCCGCGCGTCTGTACGGGATGGGCATACGCTATGCCCGCCAGCATCTTTACGCCTCCTACGACATGGCGCTCACCGGCGAGCGCGACCTGGACCCGATGCGGACCTGGGTCGAAATGGAAAGCGATACGCCGGCGGGAAATGTACCCGGCACGCAGTTTCCGGGCACGTTCGGGCATCTGCTCGGCGGATATGCGGCGGGCTACTACGGCTACATGTGGTCCGAAGTGCTGGCGCTCGACATGCTGTCCGTTTTCGGAGACAACCCGATGAACCCCACCGCCGGGCGGCGGTTCCGGCAATTGATCCTGTCGCAGGGCGGGCAGAAACGCGCGTCCCGGCTGGTGCGCGATTTCCTCGGCCGCGATCCTTCTCCCGAGGCGTTCTTCGCCGAAATCACCGGACAGCGGACGAACTAGCCGGACAAGCATGCTTGCCTACGTCGTCCGCCGCCTCTGGCAAACCGTTCCGACCCTGCTCGGGGTCGTGCTGCTCGTATTCTTCCTGTTCACCTGGGTCGGCGGCGACCCGGCCTATCTGCTGGCCGGAAAGATCTCCAATCCGGAGCAGATCGATAACATCCGCCGCCAGTTGGGAATCGATCAACCCATCTACGTCCAACTCTGGATTTTCATCAAGCAGATCGTCAGCGGCGATTTCGGCGTCAGTTGGGCGACCAACGAGCAGGTGTCGGACATCTTCCTGACGCGGCTGGGTCCTTCGCTGACGGTGCTCGTGCCGCTGCTGGTGGTCGACACACTGCTCGCGATCGCCGCGGCGATGCTGGTGGCCTACCTGCGCGGATCGCTGACCGACCGCATGGTCATGATCGGCTGCACGGTCGGCCAGTCGATCAGCATTCTGGTCTATATCATCGTGTTCCAGTACCTGCTGGCCTACCGCCTGGGCTGGTTTCCGGTCCAGGGCTGGGGCAACAGCTTCGCGGAGAATCTGTTCACCTTCAGCCTGTTGCCGATCATCGTCGGCGTGATCGTTTCGTTGGCACCCGATACGCGGCTCTACCGGACTTTCTTTCTCGACGAGATCAACCAGGATTATGTTCGCACCGCGCGTGCGAAGGGCATGAGCGAGACGCGCGTCATCTGGGTGCACGTGATGCGCAACGCCTCGATTCCGATCATCACCAACGTGATGATCCAGTTGCCGGGCCTGCTCGTCGGCGCCTTCCTGATCGAGCGCTTTTTCTCGATTCCGGGCATAGGGCGCGAGGTGCTGCTCGCCGTGGAACGCAGCGACTTTCCCGTGATCAAGGCGGTGACGGTCTATGTCGCGATCGCCACCATGATCACCAATCTGCTTGCCGATCTGCTGTACAAGGCGGTCGACCCGCGAGTACAGCTCAAATGAGCCGGGCTATGACGACCGCAACCAGCCATGCCGAATCGCCCGGCCTCTGGGTACTCGCCTGGCGGCGCTTCCGCCACGACCGGGTCGGGCTGGTCTCGTTCGACATCGTGCTGTTCTTTGTCGCGCTGATGGCGGCTTCGTGGACCGGGCTGATCGCGAGCGACTGGGCCAGGGAAGTCGGCGTAAGCAATGCGCCGCCGACCTTCACCGGACCGAAGGTCGCTTCGGCTCGCCTTGAGCACGCCGCCGCACCGGAACCCCTGCGCAGAGACAAGAGCGATGAATCCGCTGCCGTCGACCCGCTCGCCGGGGTTCTGGCCGAGATCCGCGCCAGCAGACCGCCCGCTGCCGCCGACACCGAGATCGTGGATCCGCTGGCCGACGTCCTGGCCGAGATCAGGGGGCGGTCCGGGAGCGCATCAGCCGACGAGACCAGAGCGGCCACGCTGATTTTCGGCGGCGACAAATGGGGTCGCGACGTGCTCAAGAAAACGATCAAGGGGACCGAGACCTCGATGTTCGTGGGTCTCGCGGCCGCCGCGCTCGCCGCGCTTCTGGGCACCGTGTTTGGCGCTCTGGCCGGCTATTACGGGCGCTGGATCGACGATTTCTTCAACTGGTTCTACAGCGTCTTCACCTCGATCCCCTATCTGCTGCTGATCCTGTCCATTGCCGCGGTGCTGAACCAGAAGGGAACGATGACCGTCATTTTGATTCTCGGTCTTACCGGCTGGACCGGCATCTTCCGGCTGATCCGCGCCGAGTACATGAAGCACAAGGTGCGCGAATACGTCCAGGCCGCGGATGCGATCGGCGCTTCCCATATGCGCCGCATGTTCGTGCACATATTCCCGAATGTGAGCCACGTCGTTCTGGTGCAACTGTCGCTGCATGTGGTGCTGTTCATCAAGTCGGAGGTCGTGCTGAGTTTTCTGGGTTTCGGCGTCGGCGTCGATACGGTGTCGTGGGGAAGCATGCTGAACGAGGCCCAGACCGAGTTGCTCCTCGGTAACTGGTGGCAACTCGCCGCCGCCACGGCAGCCATGGCGATGCTGGTCACCGCCTTCGGCCTGCTCACCGATGCCTGGCGCGACGCGCTCGACCCGAAGCTCAAATGAAGCCCGTGCACGACATTCTCGTCAGCATCCGCGATCTGAGGGTGAGCTTTCGCCTCGACAGGACGACCGCCTTCGAGGCGGTCAAGGGCATCGGTTTCGACATCCCGGTCGACAGCACGGTCGCGCTGGTCGGGGAATCCGGCAGCGGCAAGTCGGTGACCGCGCTGGCGATCCTGGGCCTGCTCCCGAAGGAGAATTCGACGCTAGGTCCCGACAGCCGGATTCTGTACCGCGATCGCAATCTCCTGCAACTCGCCCACGGCGAAATGCGGAAGCTTCGCGGGTGCGATATATCGATGATCTTTCAGGAGCCGATGAGCTCCCTGAACCCGCTGTTCACCGTCGGCTTCCAGCTCATCGAAGTCCTGGCCGAGCATGTGGGCCTGGGTAGCAGGCAGGCACGGACGCGCGCGATCGAACTGCTCCGCGAGGTCGGGATTCCGGAGCCGGAGACGAAGATAGACGCGTATCCGTTTCAATTGTCGGGCGGCCAGCAGCAGCGCGTGATGATTGCGATGGCGATCGCATGCGAGCCGAAGCTGCTGATCGCAGACGAACCGACGACGGCGCTCGACGTGACCATTCAGAAGCAGATTCTCGATTTGATCGCCGAGGTGCAGAAGCGACGGCGGATGTCGGTGCTGTTCATTACCCACGATCTGGCCGTGGTCGGCGAAATCGCGGATCACGTGGTCGTGATGCGCGACGGCGAGATCAGAGAGCAGGGTCCGGTGCAGAGAATATTCGAGGCGCCGCAGGACAGCTACACTCAGGCGCTTCTGCTCTGCCGGCCCCAACTCGCGCGGCGGCCCAGGCGGCTGCCGGTCATCGACGATTTCCTCAATCGCGCGCCAGCCGCGGCGCCGGACGCCCCGGAGCGCAGCCGCGGCCTGCGCGGGGACGAGGCTATCGTCATCGAAGTTCGCCACCTCGGGAAGAGTTTCTACTCGCGAGAAGGACTGTTCGGGAAAAGGGAATTCAAGGCGGTCAGCGACGTGTCCTTCAAGCTCGCCAAGGGTAAGACGCTGGGGCTGGTCGGGGAATCGGGCTCCGGCAAGACAACGGTTGGACTGACCGTGATGCGCCTCCACGAAGCCTCGAGCGGGCAAGTCCTGTTCGAAGGCAAGGACCTGCTTGCCATGCCGCCCGGCGTGGCGATGCAGTACAAGCGCCGGATCCAGATCGTCTTCCAGAACCCCTATTCCTCGCTCAACCCCCGCTTCACGATCGGCCAGATCCTGATGGAGCCGATGCAGATACACCGTCTTGGATCGGACGAGCAGGAGCGACGCAACATGGCCGACGCGTTGCTGGAGAAGGTCGGGCTGCCCGGCACCTCGTTCTTCAAGTATCCGCACGAATTCTCAGGCGGCCAGCGGCAGCGGATTGCGATCGCACGCTGTCTCACCATGAAACCGGATGTGCTCATCTGCGACGAATCGGTGTCTGCGCTCGACGTATCGGTCCAGGCGCAGGTGTTGAACCTGCTGCAGGACCTGCAGGACGAATACGGCATGAGTTATATATTCATCTCGCACGATCTCGCCGTGGTCAAGTACATGGCCGATCAGGTGATGGTGATGAATGAGGGGGAGATCGTCGAGATAGCCAATTCGGACGAAATCTACCTCAGGCCCCAGCACCCCTACACGAAGAAGCTGCTGTCTTCCATTCCCCGAGGCTGGCGCGGTCCGCGCGAATCGCCGATTGCGCCCGGATGAAAGGCCATCCGAGCGCAATCGGCGATCTCCAATAGAGACGCAAGAATTGCTCTTGCTGTCTTCCCCAACGCAGCGGGGAGCGGCATCGACAATCGGCTATAATCTGCCGCTCGAATCTAGGGGATCAGGATGGGTTTTCTGACGCACAAGCGCGTTCTCGTCACCGGTCTGCTCAGCAACCGTTCCATCGCATACGGCATCGCCAAGGCCTGTCACCGCGAAGGCGCGGAACTGGCCTTCGCCTATCAGAACGACCGGTTCCGCGAGCGAGTGACGGAAATGGCAGCCGAGTTCGGCAGCAGTCTCGTCTTTCCCTGCGATGTGGCGAGCGACCAGGAGATCTCCGACCTGTTCTCGGCGCTCGGCCGGCATTGGCATAAGTTCGACGGCCTGGTGCACGCCATCGCCTTCGTGCCGCGCGAGGCGATCGCCGGCGATTTTCTCGAGGGCCTTTCTCGGGACGCTTTTCGCATCGCCCACGATGTCAGCGCGTACAGCTTTCCTGCCCTGGCCAAGGCGGCGTTGCCGCTCATGGAGGGGCGCCGGGCCGCAATGCTGACCATGACCTACCTGGGCGCCGTTCGGCCGGTACCCCACTACAACGTGATGGGTATGGCAAAAGCGAGCCTGGAGGCGAGCGTGCGCTACCTCGCGACGGGCCTCGGCCCGAGGGGAATCCGCGTGAACGGCCTGTCGGCCGGTCCGATCAAGACCCTCGCGGCGAGCGGCGTCGCCCAGTTCGGCAAGCTGCTGAAGCACGTCGAATACAACGCGCCGCTGCGCCGCAACGTCACGATCGAGGACGTGGGCAACGTCGCGGCATTTCTGCTCTCCGACCTGGCGGCGGGAATGACCGGGGAGATCGTCTACGTCGACTCCGGCTACCATCAATGCATCGCCGGGGTGCGCGAGGACGGGGCTGCGTAGGCCTGGCAATCGATTTCGCCGTCAGCGGAGGTTTTCGGCTTTTATATAGTCTCCCGATTTTCGGAAGTTGCGAAGTTCGCAACTTCCGAAAACCGGGAGATCAATTAAAAGCAAACCGACGCAAGCCGTTTGATTACGCCTGCGCTTCTCAGGGATTCGCCTTCTTCTCCAGCAGCGCCTTGTTGATCTCGACCTTGGCGTTCGCCCGCAGGCCGGCGAGGAAGGCCTGAAATTCCTGCGTGCCGGCGGCGCGGCCGAGTTCGACCTGCAGGTTCTTCAGCTGCGCCTCGCCGATATCGACATCGGTGACCTTGCCGATGCGCAGCACCAAATAGCCGTTGGGCAGGCCCACTCCCGCGTAGGCGGGCAGTTTCGCCCGATCGGCGCGGAAGATCGCTGCCAGGCTTTCGCTGCTGACCCCCTTGGGATCGTCGCGGCTCACGGTCTTGGCCGGACCGAACTGCACTGCCCTCGCGTTTCCCTTCCTGAGTTCCTCCAGTCTAGCCGAGCCCTGCTTGTGCGCAAGCGCGGCCGCCTCCTTCTGCGTCAGCTGGCGGACGATGTCTCCCCGCACGTCCTCGATCGGCCTGGACGCCGCCGGCCGATGTTCGACCACCCGCGCCGATACCAGCGTTCCAGGCGAAACCTCCATGGCTTCCGTGTTGCGCCGGTTCTCGATCGCCTCGTCCGTGAACAGCGCCGCAAGCATCCGCGGATTGTTGAGTACCTGTACGGGTGCGGATTTCCGCGTCACCCATCCGCTGGTCTGCACCGCAAGCTTGTATTTCTCTGCAACCGGCTTGAGCGAATCCGGTTGCTCGTAGGCCAGGTTGCTGAATGCCTCCGCCGCTTCGGCAAATTTCCTGCTCGCGCGCTGCTTCTTCAGTTCACGCTCGATCTCGGCGCGCACCTGCTCCAGGCTGCGTCCCTCGGCCGGCTTGATGCCCGTCACCCGGATGATGTGAAAGCCGAATTCCGATTCGACCAGCCCGCTCACCTCGCCGGCCTTGAGCCGGAACGCGGCCTCCTCGAACGCCTTGACCATCATCCCGCGCGAGAAGGTCCCCAGGTCGCCACCCTTGGAGGCCGATCCGGGATCGTCGGAGTGCTTCTTCGCGAGTTCGCCTAAGCTCGCCGGCGACTTGCGCACTTGCTCGAGCAGGGATTGTGCCTTCTCGCGTGCTTTTGCCTTTTCTGCATCGCTCGCGGCGGCCTTGACGCTTATCAGGATATGGCTCGCCTGGCGCTGCTCCTTCTCCTGGTACTGGTCGATGTGCGACTCGTACCAGGACTTGATCTCATCCTCGCCGATCGACTCGAACGCCTGCATGGCCTCGCTGCTGAATACGACGTATTCGACCCGAATCTGCTCGGGAACGAGAAACTGGCTGCGATTCGCATCGTAGTGGGCCTGCACCGCCTGCGGCTCGATTTTCACTTTCGAGGCAAACGTCGCGGCGCTGATCATGTATTCGGACACGTCGCGCTGCTCGGCGCGCGAAGCCGCGATCTGCTTGGAGGCCGTTTTGGACGCGATTCCGGAGTCAGCCATGGCGCTCGTATATTGCTGCAGGATCAGGTCCCGGCGCAGGCTCGCCTCAAACATCGCAGGTGTGTAGCCCTCGCGCCTGAGAGTCTCCTCGTAGCGCGCTCGCGCGAATCGGTTGCCCTCCTGGAACGCCGGGGTCGAAGCAATCACCTCCCGCAACTGCTCGTCCGTGATTGCGAGATTGCCGCGTACCGCCTGCTTCAGCAGCAGGCGCTGGGCGATCATGCTGTCGAGGATCCGCGCGCGCATCTCCGGCGTGTCGAACATCGCGGCATTGAAGTTCGCGCCGAGCAGCGCGCGCATCCGGTCCTGCTGCTGCTTCAGTTGTTCGCCGAATTCCTGCTCCGAAATCGCCTGGCCGTCGACTTCCGCGACTCGATTGGTGGTGACGGACCCCTCATAGGACTGGATGCCCCAGAACGCGAACGGCGGCACGATGAACAACACCAGCAGGAACTGGAGCAGCCGCTTGTGTTTGGCTACGAAATTAAACATGTCGCTTACCCCAATACACGTCACGCCCATGCCGCGGCGCGCTGCGGCCCCGCTTGCCCGGCCTGGGAAGGTGGCGCCGCAAACGCGAACCTTGGGTTCGCCCTGAGGCAGCAATTGCACATGAGGGCGATGCCCGCCTGTGCATCCCCCGAGTCTGTACCCCCAAGTCGGAGGAAGCTCTGCTCATGCCTGACTATTCAGCAGCGCTTCCCCAAGAGATGGCGGAGTGGACGGGACTCGAACCCGCGACCTCTGCCGTGACAGGGCAGCATTCTAACCAACTGAACTACCACTCCATGCGCAACAACGCCGATCCACTCGCTGGTGGGTGCTGACGGGATCGAACCGCCGACATTCGCCTTGTAAGGGCGACGCTCTACCAGCTGAGCTAAGCACCCCTTCCGTCAAACCCGCCTTACGGGACTGTCACCGGGCAAGTGGGAAGAAGGCGCGCTAGTTTACTGCATCTTTGAGCGCTTTTCCAGCGCGAAACTTGGGCACCTTGGCGGCTTTGATCTTGATCGCCGCGCCAGTGCGCGGATTGCGGCCGCTGCGGGCCGCGCGCTTGCCTACATAAAAGGTCCCGAAGCCGACCAGAGTAACCATCCCCCCCTTCTTCATCGCAGTCTTGATCGCCGCGACCGTTGCGTCGAGCGCGCGTCCCGCGGCCGCCTTGGAAATATCCGCGGACTTGGCGATATTGTCGATAATCTCGGTCTTGTTCACTTGGCCTCCAAAAATTGGGATCATGGTAATGATGGCGCGCTCCGGCGCAAGCCACGCCTGAACTTCGGATGCTCCGTCTATCGCGTCGAAAATGCGCTCGCCGATCCCCTCGCCTGGGTGCGTACTTTATAGCCCCGGCAAAAGTATCGTGTCAAGGGAAAACCGACGCACCATGCTCTTCGCGCATCGGCGCCGGTGTTGCGCGCTTGACAGCTTGACATAAGGGTCGCGCGGCGCGCCGTCCTGATGACTCAAGTATCGGAGAGCATCGGTCGAAGAATCGGGATCAATACAGGTCTCCCGATTTCCGCCGTTGCGCTCGCGCAACGGCAGAAATCGGGAGATGACCAAAGGCGACACAACCCGGCCGGTTCCGGCCCGGTCGGTTCGGATCAATGCGTGATGACGGTAGTTGAGGCCTTGTCGTCGGCCACTGGCGGTGCGGGCGGCGGCGTCGGCACTCCTTCCACGCCCGCCTTGAGCGGCTCTGGCGTACGCTCGAGCGCAAGCTCGAGCGCCTGATCGATCCATTTCACCGGAATGATTTCCAGCCTATTCTTCACGTTGTCGGCTATCTCTACCAGATCCTTCACGTTCTCTTCCGGTATGAGAACGGTCTTGATTCCGCCGCGATGCGCAGCAAGCAGCTTTTCCTTCAGACCGCCGATAACGAGAACTTCGCCGCGAAGCGTGATCTCGCCGGTCATCGCGACACCGGCACGCACCGGGATGCCGGTCAGCACCGATACCATCGCAGTACAGATGCCCACACCCGCGCTCGGCCCGTCTTTCGGCGTCGCCCCCTCGGGCAGATGGATGTGAATGTCGTTCTTCTGGTAGAAGTCCTCGGGCACGCCCAGGCGTGCCGAGCGGTTGCGCACGACCGTGAGAGCCGCCTGGATCGACTCCTGCATCACCTCGCCGAGCTTGCCGGTGGTGATGGTCTTGCCCTTGCCAGGCATCGTGACCGCCTCGATCGTGAGCAGTTCTCCTCCGACCTCGGTCCACGCAAGACCCGTGACCTGTCCGATCTGGTTCTCCTTCTCGGCAACGCCGAAGGTGAAACGGCGCACGCCGAGGGTCTTGTCCAGATTCTTCGCGGTGACGACCATTTTCTTCTGGTTCCGCTTTGTGACCAGCGTCTTCACCACTTTGCGGCAGATCTTGGAGATCTCGCGCTCCAGGCTCCTCACGCCCGCCTCGCGGGTGTAGTAGCGGACGATGTCCCGGATCGCCGATTCGGCGACCAGAATTTCATCTTTCCTGAGCCCGTTGTTCTTCAGTTGCTTGGGCAGCAGGTAACGCTGTGCAATGTTGATCTTCTCGTCCTCGGTGTAGCCCGACAGGCGGATCACCTCCATCCGGTCGAGCAGCGCCGAGGGAATGTTCAGCGTGTTCGCCGTGGCGACGAACATCACCTCCGAAAGGTCGTACTCGACCTCGACGTAATGGTCGGTGAAGGTATGGTTCTGCTCCGGGTCGAGAACTTCGAGCAGCGCCGAAGAAGGATCGCCGCGGAAGTCCATGCCCATCTTGTCGACCTCATCCAGCAGGAACAGGGGATTCTTGACCCCCACCTTGGTCATGTTCTGGAGGATCTTGCCGGGCATCGAACCGATGTAGGTGCGCCGGTGGCCGCGGATCTCTGCCTCGTCACGCACACCACCCAGGGACATGCGCACGAACTTGCGGTTGGTCGCGCGCGCGATCGACTGCCCGAGGGAGGTCTTGCCGACGCCGGGCGGGCCGACGAGGCACAGAATCGGCGCCTTGAGCTGGTCCACGCGGCTCTGCACGGCCAGATACTCGACGATGCGCTCCTTGACCTTCTCGAGGCCGTAATGATCGGCGTCCAGGATCTTCTCGGCGGCGGCGATGTCCCGTGAGATCTTGCTCTTCTTCTTCCACGGCAGATTGACCAGCGTTTCGATGTAGTTGCGGACCACCGTGGCCTCCGCCGACATCGGTGACATCAGACGCAGCTTCTTCAACTCGCCCTCGGCCTTCTTGCGGGCCTCCTTGGGCATGCGAGCGGCCTTGACGCGCTTTTCCATTTCCTCGAGGTCTGCACCCTCCTCGCCCTCTCCGAGTTCCTTCTGGATCGCCTTCACCTGCTCGTTCAGGTAGTACTCGCGCTGGCTCTTCTCCATCTGGCGCTTGACGCGCCCGCGGATGCGCTTCTCCACCTGCAGAATGTCGATCTCGGCCTCGAGCTGCGACAGCAGATGCTCCAGCCTCGCCTTGACGTCGAACATCTCCAGTACCTGCTGCTTCTGCTCCAGCTTGAGCGGCAGGTGTGCGGCAATCGTGTCGGCCAGCCTTCCGGCCTCCTCTATCCCGGCAAGCGAAGTAAGAATCTCCGGGGGGATCTTCTTGTTCAGCTTCACGTACTGGTCGAACTGCGCGATCAGCGCGCGGCGCATCGCCTCGACCTCCGTGGAATCGGCGCCCTCCTGGGCCACCGGGGAAGCTTCCGCGACGTAGTGCGTCCGCGCGTCGGCGATGTCCCGGATCCGCGCCCGCTGGCTGCCCTCGACGAGGACCTTCACCGTGCCGTCGGGGAGTTTCAGCATCTGCAGAATGTTGGAGATGCAGCCGATCTGGTACATGTCCTCGGCGGTCGGTTCGTCCTTCGCGGCGGACTTCTGCGCGACCAGCAGAATGCTCTTGCCCGCCTCCATCGCGATCTCCATCGCCTTGATGGATTTCGGCCGCCCTACGAACAGCGGTATCACCATATGCGGGAACACCACCACGTCCCGCAACGGCAGCAGCGGATACTCGGTCATTTCTGGGGAGAGTTCGTCAGCGCTTGCCATGGTGTTCCCAAATAAGATGACTACAAAAAAGAAACTGGGGGCGCCCGCCTGGAAATCAAGCCGGGCGATGACCCAGCATCGTGCAGGGTCTTTGCCCCACGTGTCGGGGCGTCAGGCTGAGCCCGCTACTTTGGGCTGATCGGCATAGATGAGCAGCGGCTTGCCTTCGCCGAGCATGGTGGCCTCGTCGACCACGACTTTGGACAGGTTTTCCGTCGTCGGCAGGTCGAACATGGTATCCAGCAGAACCTGCTCCAGAATCGAACGCAGTCCCCGGGCACCGGTCTTGCGCGCGAGCGCCTTGCGGGCGATCGCGTCCAGCCCCCCCGGACGGATCTCCAGGTCCACACCCTCCATCGCGAACAGTTTCTGGTACTGCTTGAGCAGTGCGTTCTTCGGTTCGGTGAGTATCTGGATCAGCGCCTTCTCGTCCAGTTCCTCCAGCGTGGCCACCACCGGCAAGCGGCCGACGAACTCGGGAATCAGCCCGTACTTGAGCAGATCCTCGGGTTCGACCGTCTTCAGTACCGCGCTGATATCCTTGCTGTTTCTGAGGCTCCTGACGTCGGCGCCGAAGCCGATGCCCGATTTCTCGGAACGGTTGCGGATGATCTTCTCCAGCCCGTCGAATGCGCCCCCGCAGATGAACAGGATGTTGGTCGTGTCGACCTGGACGAAATCCTGGTTCGGATGCTTGCGCCCGCCCTGCGGGGGCACCGACGCGACGGTGCCCTCGATCAGCTTCAGCAGCGCCTGCTGCACGCCTTCGCCCGACACATCCCGCGTGATCGACGGGTTGTCCGACTTCCTGGAAATCTTGTCGATTTCGTCGATATAGACGATGCCGCGCTTGGCCTTGTCGACATCGTAATCGCAGTTCTGCAGCAGCTTCTGGATGATGTTCTCGACGTCCTCGCCGACGTAGCCGGCCTCGGTAAGCGTGGTTGCGTCCGCCATTACGAAGGGTACGTTGAGCAGCCGCGCCAAGGTCTGCGCGAGCAGCGTCTTGCCTGAACCGGTGGGGCCCACCAACAGGATGTTCGACTTGGCGAGTTCCACCTCGTCGTTCTTCGACATGTGCTTGAGCCGCTTGTAATGATTGTATACAGCGACCGACAGGATCTTTTTCGCCTGCGCCTGGCCGATCACGTATTCATCGAGGATGGTGCAGATCTCGTGCGGCGTGGGCAGGTCGGACTTGGAAGGCTTGCCCCCCTTATCCGTTGCGCTTTCCTCGCGGATGATGTCATTGCACAGCTCGATGCACTCGTCGCAGATGAACACCGACGGGCCGGCTATGAGCTTGCGCACCTCATGCTGGCTCTTGCCGCAGAAGGAGCAGTAAAGGAGTTTTTCGCCGCTCGATTTTTCTGTCATTGCCGCGTCCCCGTGCCGTTATGCGGTCGCTTCCAGGCGAGCAGTCAACACCTTGTCGACGAGACCGTATGCGACGGACTCCTCGGCCGACAGGAAGTTGTCGCGGTCGGTGTCGCGGGAGATCTTGTCCACATCCTGCCCGGTATGTTTCGCCATGATTTCGTTCAGCCGCTGGCGCAGGTAAAGGATCTCCCTGGCATGAATCTCGACATCCGACGCCTGTCCCTGGAATCCGCCCATCGGCTGATGAATCATCACGCGCGAGTTCGGCAGGCAGTGACGCTTGCCCTTGGCGCCCGCGCACAGCAGCAGCGCTCCCATGCTCGCCGCCTGCCCGACGCACAGCGTCGAGACATCCGGCTTGACGAACTGCATCGTGTCGTAGATCGCCAGCCCCGCAGAAACCGAGCCGCCCGGCGAGTTGATGTAGAAGAAGATGTCCTTGTCGGGATTGTCAGACTCGAGGAACAGGAACTGGGCGACGATCAGGTTGGCTGATCCCTCGTTCACCGGCCCGACGAGGAACACGACCCGTTCCTTGAGCAGCCGCGAATAGATGTCGTACGCGCGCTCGCCGCGGCCGCTTTGCTCGATCACCATGGGGACGAGCCCCAGGCCCTGAGGATCCTGCAGGGAAGCCTGCGGCAGGGTTGACTGCCAGTTCATACCCATCATGCCGCCTTCCCCATTAATTCATCAAAAGTGACCGCCTTATCCTCCACCTTGGCGTTCTCGAGGACCCATCTCACGACGTTGGTTTCCAGCGCCAGTCCCTCGAATTCGGCAAGCCTCTGAGGCTCCGAATAGAACCATTTTACCACCTCGGAAGGTTGCTCATAGGTCTGGGCAAAATCGTCCACCAGCGATCTCACCTGCGCCGGCGTCGCGGCCACGCCGTGCTGTTTCACCGTCTCGCCGACGATCAGGCCGAGCGCCACGCGCCGCTTCGCCTGTGCCTCGAACATCTCCGGATTGAGAGGAATCTGGTCCATTTTGACCCCGCGGCCTTCCAGGTCGGTGCGCGCCTGCTGCTGCAGGCGCGCAATCTCCATCTCGATCAGCGATTTCGGCAGTTCAATCTGAGTCGAATCGAGCAAAGCCTGCATGACCTTCTGCTTGACCTCGCCGTCGACGCGCTTCTTGACCTCGCGCTCCACGTTGGCCTTGACCTCGGTGCGCATTTTCACCAGGTCGCCGTCTGCCACCCCCAGGGACCGCGCAAACTCCGCATCCAGTTCCGGAAGCTTGGGTCCCTCCACCTTTTTCACCGTCACATCGAAGCTTGCGCTCTTGCCGGCGACTTCCTTGGCGCCGTAATCGGCCGGGAACGTGACCGGGAAGGTCCTGGAGCCCCCCGGCGCTATGCCGGTCACCCCGGCCTCGAAATCGGCAAGCATGCGCCCCTCGCCGAGCACCAGCGCCGCATCGTTCGCCTTGCCGCCTGCGAATTCGCTGCCGTCGATGGTGCCGGTAAAGTCGACCGTGACTCGATCCCCGACCTGCGCGGCACGCGACACGTCCTCGTACTGCACTCGCTGCTTGCGCAGGATCTCGAGCGTCTTGTCGACCTCCGCATCACCGACGCTCAGTACAGGGCG
>Ga0155954_1162_pt2 | contig 18581 bp, 17 predicted proteins | sample RifCSPlowO2_02_FD_107608 | JGI IMG/M metagenome (GOLD analysis project Ga0155954, IMG submission 107608) | Betaproteobacteria bacterium RIFCSPLOWO2_02_FULL_65_20
CCCCATCGGCGCGAACAAACAGGCGCCGGGAGCGGCGCAACTGCCGCAGAAGGGCAAGGTGCTCAGCGTGATCGACGTGCCCCAGTACACCTACCTCGAGGTGGCGCAGAACAAGAAGACCATCTGGATCGCCGGCCCCACCGTGGCCGCGAAAAAGGGCGATATGGTCCGGTTCGGCGACGGTATGGTCATGAAGAACTTCCACAGCAACACCCTGAAACGCGACTTTCCGAACATTTCGTTCGTCAACCAGGTGGTCGTCACGAAGGAATGACGCCCGGCTTGTTGCCGGGGCCGGGGTAGGCGGCGATCGTCCAACGGGGATACAGGCGCAACGGGAGCGTAATCCATGGAAGAATCCAGAACCAAAGTCACCATCCTCACCGGAAGCTACCGCATCAAGGGGTACATCGACCTGCTGCCGGGTGCGCGGCTGACCGACTACATCATCGAAGCCAAGGACTTTGTCGCGCTGACCAACGCGGAGGTCTATGAATCGGTGCTGGGAGGCCGCCAGGTGCTCACCGCGCCGTTCATCAGCGTGAACCGCGCGCATATCCAGATCGTCACGCCGGGGCACTGAGGCGCAAGACCTATATAGACTCCAAATTCTTCTGCAGCGCTGCCAACACTCGGCTCGCAATCGACTAATCGCCCTGCAGCGGCCAGCCGTCGGTGTCGGCCATCCATAATCCCGGCACGACGGGCCAGTCGATTTCCGACACCGGCGGTCTCACCGGCGCAATCTCCGGTGCATCCGGGACCACCGGCAGCAGCAGATGAGACGGGTATCCGGCGTCGTGATAGAGGGTGTTTTCCACCGGCCAAGGCAACAGCTGCACGTCGATCTGGCGCATGTGGTTGTTGTACTGGATGTCCTCGCTCGCGATCTGCACCTGCAGCCGGTGGCCCGCGCGGAAGGTGTGGAATATCGGCACCAGCTCGATCTGGAATTCGTAGATTCGGCCCGGCTCGATCAGTTCCTGCCGTTCGAACGGATGAAAGGGCTGGCCGGGTGCAGACAGCGCGGCGTCCAGCGCGCGGAATGACGCCCGCAGGTTGCCCTTGCTCACCATCGCGGCCGTGCCATCGGGCTTCACGTCGATGACCTTCACGTACCAGGCGGTGTCGATCTGCGACGACGCGGCGTGGAGCGTCAGGCTCAAGGAGCCCCAGACGCGAAGGTCCCGCGCAAGCGGCGGCGTCGCATAGGCTGCCGGCGGCTTGCCCGCGCTGAGCTGCGCCAGCGAGGCGGGCAGCGAATACGAATCCGGGGCCTCGCCTGCCGGAGCGGTCTCGCTGAGCAGTCCGTGGGGCGCCTGTGTGGCCGGCCCCTGAGCGCCGGCGCGTAGATAGAAGGGGGTCCACCGCGCGCGTTTCACCGGATACGCCTCCTCGTGGCGCCACCGCCTGGTGCCGGAATCGAATATCGCCACTTCCGGCTCATCCATGATGCCGGTGTCGATGCCCTTCAGCCAGTGGTCGAACCAGCGCAGCATCTGCCGGTTGAGCGCCGGGTTGGTGAGGTAACGCACGTGCGACCAGAATCCGGTGGGCGGCACGACCAGGAGCTTCTTGGGCGCACGGATGCGAGGGTAGCCCCAGAGCTGGCCGCGGAAGTGCATCTGCCCGCCCTGGGGCGCGATGGAGAGCACCGGCACGCGGATCCGCTCGAGCTGCGTCCAGGCCGATCGCTCGCGCCAGAACGGCCCGTCGCAGGGATGCAGGTGCGCCTCGTAGCCGAGGTTCATCGGCGGCAGTTTTCCCTCGACCGGGCCCGGCCAGGCCATCATCGCCGTGTGATAGGCGATCCAGCCGGTCACGAACTGATGGTGGTAGATCCCGCCCTGAAAGCAGACGTCGCGATAGAAATCGGTGGTCGCGTCCTGCTGGCAGAGGCATTTCAGATGCGGCGGCTGCGCGATGGCAGCGGCGTACTGGCTCCAGCTCCAGTAGGAGTCGCCGATCATGCCCACGCTGCCCGTGCACCAGGGCTGCGCCGCGATCCACTCGATGAGGTCGTAGCCGTCGGTGCGCTCGTGCTCGTCGAACCACCGCCATTGGCCCTGCGAGCGGCCCGCGCCGCGCCCCTGCGCGATCACGTGCACGTAGCCCTTGGGCACGTAGAACGACGTGGCGCCCGATTCGATCGCATGGCTCCACTGCGGGGGTTTTCTCTGGATTTCCTTCAGATAGGGCGACAGCGACAGCAGCGCCGGGTAGCGGCCCTCGGTTTGCGGCAGGTAGATGTCCACCGCGAGCCGAACGCCGTCGCGCATCGCGACGTAGACATTCTCGATGACCCTGACCCCGGTTGCGGGGGCCGGCGCCTTCACCAGGGCTTCGGGGTAGAGGGGAGTGACGGACGGTGTGCGGTCGCTTGCCATGGTCGGGTCCCTGAAATGGATGACGCGGCGGCGCGGGAGTTCGCACGGCCGTCCCCACTTTCCGCCATTCTAGATCGCTCCCGGTCCGCAGCGCGTTGCGCGCCGGCAATACATCGCGCGAGCAGGCCTGCCGCTGCCGCGAAAAGCGCCGGATATGACGAACGCATTGCCACGGCCGCGGCAGGCGGTAGAATGCGCGCATGGCTGACGCCTCATTCGAACTCGACCTGAGTCTGCAGGTCGGCAAGTACGACATCCGCAAGCTGCTCGGCAAGGGCGCAACCGGGACCGTCTATCTCGCCGTCGATACCTTCACCGGCGGCGAAGTCGCGCTGAAGGTGATCGAGCCGGAGGTGTTCAGGGATCCCAAGTTCGGGGCGGTCTACCGCACGCAGTTCCTGAACGAGGCGTCGCTTGCCGGCAAGTTGAGGCACCCGCACATCGTGGCCATCCTCAACGCGGTGGTGCAGGAGGACTCCGGCCACATGGCGATGGAGTGCGTGATGGGGGGAGACCTGTCGCAGCACGCCACGCCGGACACGCTGCTTCCGGTAGCAGACGTCCTGCAGATGATATTCAAGTGCTGCGGCGCGCTCGACTACGCGTTCCGCGAGGGCATCATCCACCGCGACATCAAGCCGGCGAACATCATGATCGCGCAGGGGACTGACGTGAAAATCGCCGATTTCGGCGCGGCGCTGCTGCGCAAGGCGCAGGCGGTGCAGACCGCCTCCATCGGCTCGCCCTACTACATGTCCCCGGAGCAGATGGAGGACAAGCCGCTCACGCACCACAGCGACATGTACTGCCTGGGCGTGGCGCTCTACGAGCTGCTTACCGGGCGCAAGCCCTTCGATGCCGACACCCTGGAAGCGCTGGTGCAGAAGGTCATGCATCATGATCCCGCACCGCCGACCAGCGTGCGCCCCGATCTGCCCAAGGAGATCGACCGCGTCGTGCTGCGGGCGCTGGGCAAGAAGCCCGAGCAGCGCTACGCGACCTGGGCCGAATTCGCGGCCGAGCTCTCGAACCTGATGAAGCTCGTGCTGCCGCCCGATGCGATTCCCGACAGCGAAAAATACGTCGTGCTCAAGCGCGTGGACATGCTCTCCATACTGTCCGACGCCGAAATCTGGGAGCTGGTGGCCGCCGGTCGCTGGACCCGCGTCGGCGCCAAGCAGCAGATCATCCGCGAAAACGACCCCGGGAAGAGTTTCTTCTTCCTGGCGCGTGGACAGGTCAGGGTCACCCGGCACGGACGCCTGCTCAACACCATCGACGAGCGCGAGTGCTTCGGCGAGATGGCCTATATCCGGGGCGGCGAACTGCCCCGCCATGCGACGGTGGAGTCGGTGACGGACGTGCTGCTCGCCGAGTTCGAACCCGAGCCGCTGGCACGGATGAGCATAGGCGCGCAGTACTGTCTCATGCGCGCGCTGGTGCGCAATCTGGTCGACCGCCTGGAGATGGCCAATACGAGGCTGACGCGGTGAATGCAGGATCTGCGCGCCGGCTCGCCTGCGCCTGAACGCGTCGCCTGGGCGGCGCGGACCGTCCGCGCCGGCATTCCATTCATTTTGATTACTGGAAGGGGAGACTTGACGTGGATGCCGAACAGTCGTTGAGGCATGAAGTGGCGCTCGCCAACCGCATCATCGAGCGTTTCGGGCTGTCGAACGCGTTCGGGCACGTGAGCGCGCGGATTCCGGGCACGAACACCTTCGTTTTCCCGACGCGCCGCTCGCCCGGCCTCGCCGACGAAAACCGCCTGCTGGTGCTGGACACCGACGGAAACATCCTGGCCGGCGAGGGGACGCCGAACAGCGAATTCTGGATTCATGCCCGCACCTACGCTGCGCGGCCCGACGTCGGCGGCGTCGTCCACGCGCATCCCCCGGCCTGCATCAGCCTCACCCAGATCGGGCAGCCGCATCGCGTCGTGCACAACAGCGGCGGGCCCTTCATCGATGGCGTTCCCGAATACGAGCGCATCGGCCTCATCCGTTCGCGCGAGCTGGGCGACGCGCTCGCCGGGCGCCTGGGCGGCGGCATTGCCGTCATGATGCGCGGCCACGGGTTCACCACGGCGCTCGCGGACGTGAAGAGCGCGACGGTGGCCGCGTGTTACCTGGAGGAGAGCGCCGACCTGCAGCTGCGCATGCTCGCGGCCGCCGGCGGCGACGCCACGCGCATTCGCGCCTATACCCGCGACGAGGCCGAGCTGGTCCGCGGCCAGATCAGCGCCAGCGTGATCTCGCGTGCCTGGGAGTACTACTCGATCGCCGCCGAGCAGTTGCCGCTTGGCGGCTAAGCGCCGGTCAGGCCGAGAATGTTGAACTTTCCCTTCCGCGTGTCCAATATTGGCGCCACTGTCAGCCCGATTGGATTGTCAAAACAAACAACCTGCTGAGATATTGACATCCCGGCAGGGCGATTGGTCGGCGTAAGTCAGGAACAGCCCGGCGACCTCGCGGTCTGCCGGGCCCGCACGCCCTGACTTGGTGTGATGCTTACTTGTCCGTGGCTTTCGCGGCCTTGGCGGCCTTGGCGGCCCTGGCCGCCTTCCTGTCGGCGCGCAGCTTGTCGCGGTCCGCTTTGACGGCTTCGCGATCAGCTTTGAGAACACCGGTGGCGGGCGCTCTGGGAGTCGGGGCCTGGGCCAGAGCCGATGCGGAAAAGGCGATCACGACGGCGGCGAGGACGGGTTTCAGGTTCATGGTTGATCTCCTAATGAACATAGAGAGGTTGGTGCAGCATGCCGTATAACGCGCCAGCGGCTTATTGGAGCGCCTGAACTTGTCGGGCAACCTGGTCGATTTGACCTGTCGCCAGTGCGTACTTCCGGCCGGATTCGGCAATTGGGACGCCGAACCTGCTGATTTTCGGGCGCATGGCCGCCTGCGCAATCGCTGAATTTCCGCACCCGACCCGAGACCATCAGGGTGGTGGTCCAGTTCTGCCCTTGAGTCGCGCGGTCGCCCCGAACCTCAGTCTCCCGCGAGTTGTGCCTGGCGGACCGCGCCAAGCCCTGGGGGCGAAGGGAAGCCGATGGCCTTGCCGGCGACAGGACCGCGATCGAAGCGGAACTATTCGCTCAACTTGGCGATCAGTGAAATGAATCCAGGCGAACTGGCCGCGTCCTTCTTCAGACGCAGGATGGCTGCGGTGAGCGCATTCGACGTCTTGGAAAAAGATGTGTCCGCCGCCAGCATGCCGTCTGCGTCGGCAAAATTCTTCGCGTTGATGGCTTCGGCGACTTTCCCTGCTTCCAGGTGGAAGAGCTTATGGGTGGCCACGCAGTGGGTGTGTGTCGGCAATTTGCCGAATAGCCTCCTGCCCTCGCCGTAGAGCCATTGCCCGAGTTCACAGCAGTCATCCGCCGAAATGGTTACCGCGTCAAAGGTTTCGTGACTAGCGATGGCGTCGCGGAACGCGGTCTTCCATTCGTCGTGCGCCGTAATCGCGTTTCCAAGATGCATGATCTTCCACAACAAAATAATTGCGTATCGATATCCCTTGCGCAGCATGAGCCAGACGCCTGCTGGCGATCGAAGTCTAACTGCACGGCTGGCTGTCCGTAAAGGTCAGGCATATCGGGTACAGGGCGCAGCGGCAGAGGGGGGCAGTGGCGGATATGGCTTGCCACGTTGGGTTATGGATTGCAGCGGCATAAAGAAAGAGGCCCGGACGCGAGTCCTTGCCTTCCCGATTCCTTCCGCAATCCGAACAACGAATGGTGCGTCCGACCGGAGGTCACTATTTCACTGTCGTGAGGATTTCACGTTTGACGTCGGTAATGTCTCGCGCGCGAGTCGCAGGAGCCACGTCGCATTGCCCGTGGCGGGGACAGCGTGAACTGCGAGGGCAGATAATGTGGGCAGGTTGTTCCAGGGACTCCTCAACCCAAGCAATGTTGAGAATATTGGCCACTGCACGAATGGCTTCAGCCGCGAGCCGGGGTATCCTTGCTTGCCCCCCCTTCCGGAGGCACGCTTCGCCAATGCTCTCCACGATCTGCGCTTCGTCGGACCCGTTTGAGGCCAGCGCGGGCACCAGGTCAATACCTACGGACAAGACGTGCGGATTCCCCGCCATATCACTGGTGCGAAGACTGTGACAACAGTAGAGTTGCCACTGATCATTTTCTCTAAGCACCGAAATCTGCGAATTCGATTCGTTCGGAGCGTTGCCTAGCATGCGGAACACCGCCCAATGCGGGCAGGGGTCTGTCGCCTGTGTCATGTTGCCCCAGGGCAGTGGGATACCATTCCCCCGATACACGGCGCGGAAGCGTCCTGGTGCATCTGCGTCAAAGAAGTGCCAATACGGATAGGGAGAAACCTTGGTCATTCGCCGCATGATTACTGATGGCGTGAGTTCGAGCTTTCGTCTTGCCTCGACGCGATATCGCTCTCTCATTAGGAAGCGGCGGAATGGCACTTTCGGACAGAGCAGCGCGCCAGCGAAGAAACTGCATTCGAAGTCCCTCCACGCATGCAAAACATCCTTTGCCTCGATGCCAGAGCGAAAGGGTGAGCCGCTATCCGGGCTTCCGCCCATATCACCTCCAGTGGCGTGAGGAGACTTCAGCCCGTCTCCTCCATGAAGCACCTTATGCCCGATGTGGGACGCCAGATCGAACTTCAGACGTGCCGCATCCGACCGCAGGGCCTTATTGAGATAAACGGTGCCGGGAGCCTCGAAAAAGGACCGAACCACGCTGCGCACCTCGTGGTCTTTGTCACGCGCAAGTACCGACTTGCGCTCGAACCAGCGAATCTCAAGGCCTAGGCGCTTACAAAGCCCCGTCAAATCGTCGACCTTGAGCGGGAATGCCCGCTTGCCAACCGCCTCGGCCGCATGCTCAAGATCGGGATATTCGTTGCGCAATAATTCCTGATGCGAGCGAATCAACAGGTGAGCGAACTGACGCCCCGTGGTCCCCGTCTGCGACAAAAGCTCGGGAATCGCAGCCTGCAGCAGGCTCTTGGAGAAAAGAAACGAAGGCTCAAAAGGAATCCGTGCCGCGCCACCAGCCGCCTTTTCGCGGCTAATCGGAGCGAACTCCGCGTTCTGATCGAGAAACCACATTGGCTTGCGCTGGAAGACGCGCGCGATCAAGGCGAGTACCCCCGCCGACGGACTCCGGTGCCCACTTTCAATCATGCTGAGGTAGGACACCGAGGGCGCAGACTGCGGATCAATCTGGGCACAGCGCGCAGATAGCTCTTCGAGCGTTATCCGGTGCTGCTTACGCAGGGTCCGCAGCTTCGCACCGAGGAAGTGGCTGTTCCTGATGATTCCTTCCATCTTTCGCCCCGCTAGTGGAAATGACCTTGTGAAATTGCAGAAACTCGCTTTTTGTGAAGTTTACACTGTGAACTTCAATTATGTGAAATTCTCACAATTTACGCTTTACCATGCCGTCACACATTTTCATACCCGGGGAGATTGGCATGATCAAGAGTGCAAGCAGGCAAACTGCTGCGGTCAGTGCGAGCCGACTGCAGGACGACTGGGACAGCCACCCCCGCTGGGCGGGTGTCAAGAGAGGCTACAACGCCGAGGCAGTCTGCAGGCTTCGAGGCAGCCTGCACATCGAACACACGCTCGCCAAGCGCGGCGCCGACAAGCTGTGGGAGATGATGCTGGAGCGGCCGTACGTGAATTCGCTCGGCGCCCTGACCGGCAACCAGGCCATGCAGCAGGTCAAGGCCGGCGTGCCGGCGATCTACCTTTCGGGCTGGCAGGTGGCGGCCGACGGGAACGACAGCCTTTCCATGTACCCGGACCAATCCCTTTACTCTGTTAGCAGCGTGCCCTCGGTGGTGAAGCGTATCAACAATGCGCTCATCCGCGCCGACCAGATCCAGCACATGGAGGCGCAGTCTGGAAAAGGCGGCGATATCGATTTTTTTGCTCCCATCGTCGCTGACGCGGAAGCCGGGTTCGGCGGCGTACTGAATGCCTACGAGCTCATGAAAGCCATGATCGAGGCAGGCGCGGCGGGGGTTCATTTCGAAGACCAGCTCGCTGCCGCGAAGAAGTGCGGGCACATGGGCGGCAAGGTGCTGGTTTCTACGCAGGAGGCGGTGCAAAAGCTGATCGCGGCGCGGCTCGCGGCCGACGTGGCGGGTGTGCCGACGATCCTACTCGCGCGTACCGACGCCGAAGCGGCCAACCTCATAGTCTCGGACATCGACGAGAACGACAGACCTTTCATCACGGGCGAGCGCACATCGGAGGGCTTCTACCGCGTGAAGAACGGCTTTGACCAGGCGCTTTCCCGGGGACTGGCATACGCCGAGTACGCGGACGTGGTGTGGTGCGAAACCGGCAAGCCGGACCTCGATTTCGCGCGCCGCTACGCCGAGGGCATAAAGAAGAGGTTTCCGAACAAGTTGCTGGCATATAACTGCTCGCCCTCTTTCAACTGGAAGCGCAATCTGGACGACGCCACAATCGCGAAGTTCCAGCGCGAGCTCGGTGCCATGGGCTACAAGTTCCAGTTCATCACCTTGGCGGGATTCCACGCGCTCAACTACTCCATGTTTGAGCTTGCCGCTGGGTATGCGAAAGTCGGGATGCCGGCGTTTGTGCAGTTGCAGGAAAAGGAGTTCGCCGCGGCCTCGCAGGGCTTTACCGCGGTCAGGCACCAGCGCGAAGTTGGAACCGGATACTTCGACGAGATCACCCAGGTCGTGCAGGGCGGCAATGCCTCGACAACGGCGCTGCACGGCTCCACTGAAGACGAGCAGTTCTTCGACCGGAAACTGCAGCTCAAAACGGCATAGCGCGATGTGCACCGACAAAGCATAGGTGGAACATGCGGCACGGTAACAGCGATGAGCAGTTTTCACTCGAGAACGCGCGCGGTGCCCTCCGGCGTGAGGAATCGCGGGTCCCGCGCGCGCCAGCGGCTCGGCGTGTGCGGCGCGGAGCATTTCCCGCCGGCGTCGAGATGCACGCACACGTAAGCGTCGAGCACCGGCAAATTCTTACCGACGAAGCGCTGTCGCTGGTGGCCAAGCTGCATCGGACTTTCGAACAGCGGCGGGCTCAGCTGCTCGCGCTTCGCGCTGTGCGGCAAGAGGAGTTCGATGCGGGCAAGCTGCCGGATTTCCTCCCCGAGACCGCGGGCATCCGGAACTCGGAATGGAAGATCGCGCCGCAACCCACGGACATGCTGGACCGCCGCGTCGAGATCACGGGGCCCACCGACCGCAAGATGGTGATCAACGCACTCAACTCCGGTGCGTCCACGTTCATGGCGGATTTCGAGGATTCGAACTGCCCGACATGGGCCAACATGATCGAAGGACAGATCAACCTGCGGGACGCGGTGCGGGGCTCCGCTTCGCTCGACCAGTCGGGAAAACATTACACGCTCAATGAAGAGGTCGCGGTGCTCATCGTGCGGCCTCGAGGCTGGCACTTGAACGAAAAGCACGTCGTGATAGACGGTGAGCCCGTTTCCGCAAGCCTGTTCGATTTTGCGCTGTTCTTCTTTCACAACGCTCGGGAACTGCTGCGTCGAGGCTCCGGGCCCTACTTTTACCTGCCCAAGATGGAGTCCCATCTGGAGGCGCGGTTGTGGAACGACGTGTTCAAGCTGGCGCAGGCGGAACTCGGGATCCCACAGGGCTCGATCAAGGCAACGGCACTGATAGAAACGGTGCTCGCCGCTTTCGAGATGGACGAAATCCTATGGGAGCTCAAGGACCATTCGGCGGGCCTAAACATCGGCCGCTGGGACTACATCTTTTCGTGCATCAAGAAATTCCGCTCCAACGAGAATTTCTGCCTCGCCGACCGCGCGCAGGTGACCATGACCGCGCCGTTCCTTCGAGCGTATGCGCTGTCGCTCGTGAAGACCTGTCACAGGCGCGGTGCGCCCGCCATGGGCGGCATGGCGGCGCAGATTCCGATCAAGAACGATCCGGATGCGAATGAGGCGGCGCTCGAAAAAGTGCGCCAGGACAAGCTCCGGGAAGTAACTGACGGGTGCGACGGAACCTGGGTTGCACACCCCGCGCTCGTTCCCGTCGCGAAGGCAGTTTTCGACCGGCACATGCCCGGTCCCAACCAGTACCGCAGGCAGAGTCCGGACGTGAACTTCGCGGCAAGAGATCTGCTCGATTTCAAGCCGGATCAGCCTATCACCGAGGGGGGACTCAGGAACAACATATCAGTTGGGATCCAGTACCTGGGTGTCTGGCTGGCGGGCAACGGCTGCGTCCCGGTGTTCAATTTGATGGAGGACGCCGCCACCGCCGAGATCTCCCGTTCGCAGATTTGGCAATGGATCCGCAGCAGCAAGGGCGTGCTCGACGATGGACGCAAGGTGACCGTCGATCTGTTTCGCCAGCTGCTTGCTGAGGAATTGCCCAAGGTTCGCGCCTATCTGGGCGAGGCCGCCTGGCAGGCGGGGAAGTACGAGCAGGCGGCCCGGTTGTTCGACCAGATCACCACCGGCGCCTACGTGGAATTTCTCACCCTTTCCGCGTACGATCTCATCGATTAGGTAGGCTCTGAATCTTTGGGCTTACGGAACGCGGCGTTCTTTGCCGCCGCCGATGAAGCCGCTTGCACCGGGCGGCGAATCGACGGTCATTTGGTTCGCCATTCCCCTTGTCCGATGCGCCTTGTGGCTCCATAATCGGCCCGCTGCAAACAAAGTGCGGGGGATTCATGAAGGGGAATTTGGTATGACCGCGAGCATCCGGCCGCCGTTTCGCGCCGACCAGGTCGGCAGCCTGCTGCGCCCTGCGCAAGTCAAGGCGGCGCGCGCGAAGGTCGAGCGCGGCGAGATGAGCGCAGAGGCGCTGCGCGAGATCGAGGACCGCTGCATCCGCGACGCGGTCGCGCGCCAGGAGGCGCTCGGCCTTGAGGCCATCACAGACGGCGAATACCGGCGCGGCTGGTGGAACCACGACTTCCTGGGCAAGATCGACGGCGTGGAGGTGGTGCTCGATGAGCAATCGGTGAAGTTCGTCGGCAGCGACGATCCGCGCTTCACCTCGACGGTGGCGCGCAAGCTGCGCCGCAGCCGAGCGCTGATGGTGGATCATTTCAAGTATCTGCGGTCGGTCGCGAGCAAGACGCCCAAGTTCTGCATTCCCTCGCCTTCGATCCTCTATCACCGCGGCGGCCGCAGGGCGATCAGCCGCGAGGCCTATCCCGATCTGGACGAGCTGTGGAGCGACGTCGGCCGCATCTACCAGGAGGAAATCCGCGATCTCGCCGCCGCCGGCTGCACCTACCTGCAGATCGACGACACCAGTTTTTCGTTCCTGTGCGACGGGAAATTCAGGGACAGCTGCCGTGCGCGCGGCGACGATCCGGACGCGCTGCCGCACATGTACGCCAAGGCGATCAACCTGGCTATCGCGGACCGGCCGCAGGGGATGACGATCGCGATGCACACCTGCAGGGGCAACTGGAAGAGCACCTGGCTCGCCGAGGGCGGATACGATCCCATCGCCGAGACCGTGTTCAGCGAGACCGATGTCGACGGCTACTTTCTCGAATACGACAGCGAGCGCGCCGGCAGCTTCGAGCCGCTGCGCTTCGTCCCTAAGGGCAAGAAGGTCGTGCTCGGCCTGGTGTCGACCAAGACGCCGGTGCTCGAGAACAAGGACGACCTCAAGAGGCGCATCGCCGAAGCGGCGAAATACGTTCCGCTCGAGAACCTGTGCATCAGCCCGCAGTGCGGTTTTGCGAGCAGCCACCATGGCAACATGCTGAGCGAGGACGACCAATGGAACAAGCTTTCGCTGGTGGTGAAGGTTGCGCGCGAAGTCTGGGGCAGTGCCTGACGGTGCCCGGGTGCGTCCGGGCAGCGGCAGGCCAGGCCGCCGCTGACTGGGCGAGGGACCGGCCCGGGTGCGCGGGCGAAGTTTGGGCGATAATATGTGCATGAACGAAGAACAGCCCACGGAAGAGCAGCCCGAGCAACCCGCCGAAGCGCAGCGCGACGAGGTGCAATCGACCGAACCCCAGGTTCGGGATCCGCGTCGCCGGTTGCGCGAGTTGCTCGCTGTTCCTGAGCGCGACCGCAGCGATGCGGTATGGGATGAGATCGTCAGCCTCGAAATCCAGCTGGCGCCCGGAAACCGCGCGCCGTCGGCGCAGGCCGATACCGGTCGCCAGCCCGGCCGGCAGCAGGAACAGGGCCGGCGTCAGGAGCAGGGCCGGCGTCAGGAGCCCAGATCCGACGCGAAGCCGGCCAAGCGCTTCTTCAAGAGACCCAAGCGCGGCCAGGGGTAGGACCCGTCTGAGCGCGCAACCAGACTCCGGCGACACCGGGCGCGGCGCGTCGATGGCGTGCGACTCGTGCAAGGCCTGCTGCTGCAGGCTGGAGGTGATGCTGATGGGAGACGATGACGTCCCGCCCCGACTGACGCAAACGGACCCGTGGGGAGGGCAGGTGATGGCGCGCCTGGACGACGGCTGGTGCGCTGCGCTCGAAAGAGACACCTTGCTGTGCGGCATCTACGAGCGCAGGCCCGCCGTTTGCCGCGACTATCCGGTCGGCGGCAGCGATTGCATCGCGGAACGATCGAATCCGGCCGCCTCGATCCTGCGGCTGTAGCGATCCGGGGCGCGATACGAGAACACCATGCCGGATCGCGCGTTGCGGATTCTCGGCCTGCTGCTGGCCTTGTGGCTGCCCTCAGGGGGCGCGCTTGGCTGGGGCGAAGAGGGCCACCGGATCGCAGGGGCCATTGCACATAAACACCTCACGCCCGAAGCAAGAAGGCAGGTCTTCGCATTGCTGAAGGACGACCGTCTGGCGGACGGACAGCGATCCCACAGACGCACGCTGGGCGAAATCGCCTACTGGGCCGATGAAATCAAGGATACGCCCTGGGGCAGGAGCAGAGGCGCCTGGCATTTCGACGACATTCCGGTCTGCGGGGAGGCGCAGGCGTCGCAATACTGCAGGAAGGGCGCGTGCGCGTCGGCGCAGCTTTCCCGGCATCTGGACATACTGGCGGACGCGAGAGCGTCGCCGCGCAGGAAGAACGAGGCGTTGAAATGGGTGGTGCATCTGGCGGGCGACGTTCATCAGCCGCTGCATGCGGCCACTCATGATGATCGAGGGGGAAACGACGTACAGGTGTCGTTCTTCGGCGAGCGCGACAATCCGCCTTACGGGACGATCAATCTGCACGCCATCTGGGACGTACACATGGTGCGGCGGCTGATCCTGGACAGGGGCGGGGAAGACGCCATCGTTGCGCCGGATATCGGCGAGGCGCAACAGGCGGCGTGGGGGCACGGTTCGATAGCCGGATGGGTCCGGGAAAGCCACGCGCTCGCCGTGGCCGTGGTCTATCCCGCGCTTCCGGCGGCGTTTTCCTGCACCGGCCGGACCGCAGAGGTGCTCCAGATCGACCAGTCGTACTACTCGCGGGCCGCGCCCGTGATCGAATCGCAACTCAGAAAGGCCGGCATCCGGCTCGCCCGGATCTTGAACGAAGTGTTTTCGCGTTAGAGTGGCGGATCGACGGGATCGTCCAGGGCCTGGGCTCAGTCATCGAGAACACGGCGCAATCGATGGATCGGGGGACGGATGGGACGCGTTACGGTGGGCTTATTGCATCCGGGTCAAATGGGAAGCGCAGTCGGGGCGTGCGCGCTGGCCGGCGGCGCGCGCGTGTTGTGGGCTTCGGAGGCGCGCAGCGCCGGCACGCGCGGACGTGCCGGTGCCGCCGGCCTGGAGGATGCGGACACGCTCGCCGCGCTGGTTGCGGCCAGTGACGTCATCCTTAGCGTCTGCCCGCCTCACCTTGCGCTGGACGTGGCCAGCGCCGTCGCGGCGCATCGCTTCGCGGGCGTCTACGTGGATGCGAATGCAGTCGCGCCGGCAACGGCGCGTCGGATCTGCGCGATCGTCGAGCAGGCGGGTGCCGCGTTCGTGGACGGCGGCATCGTCGGGCCGCCGCCGCACGCGCCGGGAGCGGCTCGTCTGTACCTGTGCGGCCGGGAGGCCGGGCGCGTGGCGGATCTCTTCCAGTCCGGGAACCTGGAAGCCATCGCCTTGAACGGCGGCCCCGGCGCGGCCTCCGCGCTCAAGATGGCGTACGCGGCCTACACCAAAGGCAGCACGGCATTGCTGATGGCGATCCGTGCGCTGGCGGCCCGCGAAGGCGTTGACGAAGCGCTGCTCGGCGAGTGGGATCGCTCGCAGCCCGGTCTTTCCGCGCGCTCAGAGCAGGGGATGCGGAACAGTGCACGCAAAGCCTGGCGCTTCGTCGGGGAGATGGAGGAGATCGCCGCGAGCTTCGAGGACGCCGGCTTGCCCGGCGGATTCCACCTGGCTGCCGCGGAGATCTACCGCCGCCTGGAGAGCTATAAAGACACTTCGGCGACGCCCTCGGTGGCCGACGTCGTCGCGTCGCTCGCGCAGTCCGGGTTTTCGTAAGCCGGATAAGCCGGAACCAAACGGGCGGCCTTGCTTTGGCGCCACTGCTCTCTCGAGAGAGATTTATACAAGGCAGAATTCTTCGCCAGATCTGTCAAGATTGGAGTCGTAAGAGACTATCGCTGCACCCGCGTGCGCAAGTTTCAGGAGGTGTCATGAACGACGAAGTGTCCACAGAGAAGAACGTCCTCGGCGGGCCGCTGCTCGCCTGCAGCTTTGCGCCGCTGACCGGTTTTTTCCGCGACGGCTGCTGCGCTGCCCGCGGCGAGCAGGGCGTCGCGCACCTGGTCTGCGTCAGGGTGACGGCGGAGTTCCTGGCGTTCTCGCGCGAGTGCGGTAACGACTTGAGCACGCCGATTCCCGAGATGCGCTTCCGCGGCCTGCAGCCGGGGGACCGCTGGTGCCTGCACGTGCTGCGCTGGATCCAGGCCTGGGAGGCCGGCAGGGCACCCAAGGTCGTGCTCGAGGCGACCCACGAACAGGTGCTCAAGCTGGTGCCGCTGCAGGCGCTCAAGCGGAACGCGTTTGACATGCACTGACCTGCCGCGGGATATCATGTAGGGGGAGCGATGCCGAAGGAGCCCATGCGATGAGTACGCCGGACGCGAACAAGCAAGGTACGCCGGAAATAGACCTGGACGAAGTGGCCAAGCTGCTCCAGGCGCTGGAGCAGGATCTTGCGAGCGTCAAGGGTGACGCAAAGGATATTCAACGCCTGAGAGACGAAGTCCAGACGCTCAAGAATGTGCTCATCTCGCCGGTGCGCAGGCACCACTGGGTGAGGGATGGATTGCACAGCATCCGGCATGTATTCGAGAACGCGCTGGACACGGCCGTGGTCGGGGGCCTGAAGGGCAGTCAGTACATTGCGGAGATCGGGCGCATATTGGGAATGTGATCTTATCCCGCCTGTTGCTCCGGCAGCCTGGAACATCGCACTGGGATAATTCAATCCGCGTGAGCGGATCGCCTGGCCCGATCGCGCGTCGCGTTTGGAAAGCTGTCGCACCAGAACCGGGAGAAGCAGATGAACGGGTCGATGAAACGCGGAATCGGCGCTGCGTTCACGTCGGATGAGAAAACCGGCCTGCGCACCTGGATGCGCGATCTCGATCAGGCGGGCCAACTGCGGCGCATCGGCGCGCTGGTGGACTGGGACGAGGAGATCGGCGCGCTCGCCCGCATCAATCTGGCTATGGGCGGGCCGGCGCTGCTGTTTGAGAACATCAAGGATTATCGGAGCGGCCGCTGCACCAAATTCCTCACCTGCGGAATGAGCAACCGGCAGCAGGTCCTGATCATGCTGAGTTTGCCTTCTGCGACCTCGGACAAGGCGATCGTCCGTCACTTGAAGGAGGTATACCGCAAGCCTGTGGGGCCCATTATGGTGGACTCGGGCCCGGTGCAGGAAAACGTGCTCAAGGGAAACGAAGTCGACCTGTACGAATTTCCCGTGCCGAAGTGGCACCACATGGACGGCGGCCGCTTCATCGACACGTTCTGCGGCGTGGCGACCCGGGACAGCGTCACCGGCCGCGGCAACGTGGGCTTGTACCGGGGGCAATTGCTGGAGCGCGACAAGATCGGAAAGCTCCTCATCCCCACCCAGGGCTGGGGCGGCCATTTCGCCCGCCACAGGGAGGACATGAAGCCGATGCCGGTCGCGGTGGTTCACGGCTGGCACGACGTGCTCCCGTTCTGCGGCGGCAGTCCCTTTCAGAAGGAGATCTGCGAGTGGGACATGATGGGGGCGATCCTCGGTGAGCCGGTCGAGCTGGTGAAGTGCCAGACCGTCGATCTGGAAGTACCGGCCAATGCGGAAATCGTGGTCGAAGGCTATCTCGATCCGGATCCCGGGACGTTCATGACCGAAGGGCCGTTCGGTGAGTACCCGGGCTATTGCGGCGGCACGCCCTCGCCCAAGCCGGTGCTGCGCGTCACCGCGATCACCCACCGCCACGACCCGGTGCTGCGCGGCGCGCTGGAGGGCGCGCGGCCCGGGTTCCCGAGCGAGGATTCGGTGTTGTGCGCCTACAGCTGGTCGGCGATCGCCTGGAACATGCTCGAGAGCTTCGGCGTGGCCAACGTCACCGACGTGTGGATGCCCCCGGTCACCACCGGCACCAACATCGTGGTGCAGATCCGCAAGGCCTATCGCGGCCACGCGCAGCAGGTGGCCAACGCGCTGTGGGGCACCAGCGCCGGGCAGTGGTTCTTCAAGAACGTGATGGTGGTCGAGGAAGATGTCGATATCCGCGACCGCGAGGCGCTCGACTGGGCCATGGCATTCCGCGTCAATGCCGCCGAGGGCCAACTGCTGACCTTCGGCCCGACTTTCGGCTCGGTGCTGGATCCATCGACGCCCGTGGGCGAGGCCAACGTGCGCAAGTACGGCACGGGCAAGTGGACGCGCCTGCTGGTCGATGCCACCCGCAACTGGGAATTCGAGCGCAATCCGGACTGGGGCAACCGGCGCTTCCCCCCGGTGAACACGCTTCCCGTGGAACTGGAGCGAAAGATCCATGAACGCTGGGCGGAGTACGGGATCGGCGCGGACTATCTTTCCGATGAGAGGCGCGAAATGCTGACGTTCGAGAAGCTCTCCAAGATCCTGCCGGATCTCTAAGAGTTCATTTCAACATGAGGGGATACATCCCCTCATGCTCCCCTGGGTCAGAGGCCATTTCGGTAATTCTGAAATGGCCTCTAAGTAGACAGCTTCACCCCATCAGCCGCGGCAGTACGAGCGCAATCGACGGGAACAGCACCAGCAGCGACACCCGCACGATGTCGGCGGCGACGAAAGGCATGACGCCGCGAAAGATCGTCGGCGTGGAGATGTCGGGTTGCACGTGGTGCAGCACGAACACGTTCAGCCCCACGGGCGGGGTGATCAGGCTGATCTCGATCACCGTGACGACGATGATGCCGAACCAGACGAGGTCATAGCCGAGCCCAGCCACGATCGGAAAGAACAGCGGCACGGTGAGGAACATCATCGACATCGAGTCCAGTATGCATCCGAGCACGATATACACGGCGATGACGATGGCGATCACCGCCACCGGGGCAAGCGTCGTGTCGCTGATCCAGCGCGCGAGTTCCTTCGGCACGCCGGCGATATCGATGAAGTTGGAGTACACAAAGGCGCCGATCAGCAGAAAGAAGATCGTCGCGGTGGTCTTGGCCGAGTCGAGCAGCACGCCGAGCAGGCCGCGCCACGACAGGCTTCTGCGCCACAGGGCGTAGACGAAGCTCGCGGACGCACCTACGCCGGCGGCCTCGGTCGGCGTGAAAATGCCGACGTAGATTCCGCCTATGATGAAGACGAACAGCGCGACCACGGCCCAGATGCGGGACAGGCTGTGCCAGCGCTCGGCGGCGGATGAGCGCGTCCCGGGCGGGCCCAGGCCGGGGTTGCGCTGCGTCACCACGTAGACCGAGGACATGTAGAGCGCGGTGCCCAGCAGACCGGGCAGAATGCCGGCGATGAAAAGCTTGCCGACGTCGGTGCGGGTGATGATGCCGTAGATGAGCAGCGGAACCGAAGGCGGGATCATGATGCCCAGCGTCGCGCCCGAGGCGATCGAGCCGGCCGCCAGCGTGTCGGCGTAACCGTATTTGCGCATCGGCGGCAGCGCCACCTTGCACATGGTGGCGGCGGTGGCGAAGCTCGATCCGCACACGCTCGCGAATCCCGCGCAGGCGACCACCGTCGCCATCGCGAGGCCACCGCGCAGATGGCCGAGAAGGGCGTTGGCCGC
>Ga0155954_1174_pt1 | contig 18210 bp, 18 predicted proteins | sample RifCSPlowO2_02_FD_107608 | JGI IMG/M metagenome (GOLD analysis project Ga0155954, IMG submission 107608) | Betaproteobacteria bacterium RIFCSPLOWO2_02_FULL_65_20
CGTTCAAGTTGAGACGAATAATCCAAGGCCAGCACGTCAGACTGCGCAGTCCCTTTCTATTCTTTGAAAGGCGAGGAAGTCCTGCCTGGAGCTGTTCAACAACACTGGAGATGTCTGAGAACACGCGATTGGGAAACTCCTTCTCTCGTAGCTCATCCCAGACGTGCTCCTGCGGATTGAGTTCGGGTGCGTAGGGTGGCAGACGCAGCAGTCGGATGTTCCTTGGCACTACCAAATCCTTGCACACATGCGAGCTTGCACCGTCGACGACCATGACAATGAATTCGCTGCGATGTTTTGCGCTGACCTGAGCGAGGAAGGTACTCATGTTGGCGGTGTTCATCTGCCGAGTGATCATCCAGTCGTGCTGGCCTTCCACAGGGCTGACGGCGCCATAGACGTACACGAACTCGCGCTCGTACCCATTGCACACCACAGGTCGCGCGGGCGTGGGCGCCCAGCAGCGCCGGATTCTGACCATGCGTCCGAAGCGTGCTTCGTCCTGGAACATCAAGCGCACGCGGCGCCCGCATACCTCATTCGGACTCAGCAAGGCCGCCAATGCTTCGGGGAGTTTTTTTTCCATTCCTCCTGCACGAGGGGGTCGCTCTTGGGATGCCGAGTGTCCGGGGCAACCTTGCGCCAGCCGTGGCGCGCCAGCATGCGATACACCACTGAAGCGGCTACACGGTGCCCGAGCTCCTGGGCCAATGCAGCACGCAATGGCGAGACAACCAGCACGCCACCCTCGTCGGCCTGCTTGGTCCATGGCGCGAGGAATTCGCGCTCTTCTTCGATACTCATCGACGCCCGGCGTCGGCCGCCCCAACTCGGCCGCGCCTCCGTAGGCCTTGCCACCCTGCGGCGCAGCAGAGCCTGGAGTCTGGCGACAGTCGCTCGTCCCACGCCCAGCGCAGCAGCCGTGTCCTCCAGGGTGGCGTCCAGCAATGCGGGCAGCAGCACCGCCTGCGCACAGCGCAAGTCTTCCAGAGTTTCCGCTTCGATGGCCAGCGCTTGCGCCTGCGCAACCAACGCCATGTCTATCTGTCGAGGTCTTGCCATGCATTTCTCCGGTCGTCTGAGACAACACGGAGCATACCATGATTAGTATCATCTTGATAGCTTATTAGAATAAGTCCGGGGGTCTGAGGGCGCTCGCCACATCGGGAGACCGGCGGCTGGCCGCACTGCCCGACGTTCCGACGCTGAAGGAACTCGGGTTCGACGTCGAGTATTACCTTCAGGTGGGCATCGTTGCGCGCAAGGATACGCCGGCCCCCGCGCTCAAGGTTCTGCGTGAGGCGGTGAAACAGGCGGTGAGGGATCCTGAGTTCGAGGCGGCAATGGCCCTACTCGGGACAGCGGTGTCCTATCTGGACGCCGATGAATACCAGGATCTATGGGCAAAGGATTCACGGTCCATCGCCCAGACCCTGCAGCGGATCGGGAAAATAGAATGAGGCGCCGCGCGCCGGTCCCGGATCAGCTAAAGGTCGGCACGAATAGATCGTCCACCGGAATCGGTGTCGCGATGATCGATTGGTCGACCAAATAGGTCATCAGCGCTTCCAGCGTCCTGCGGTTGGGCTCGACGCCGTAGGGCCACGGTTCGTCGCCGAACACATCGCGCATTTCGTCGATGTCGCGCGTCAGCCAGGGCGTCATGTAACGCGGCGCCCTTGAACTGGCCATCTTCTTGAGCGCGATATCTCGGGCCTCGACGAACGCCTTGTAGAGGCTGCTCGCCACGAACGGATGGCGCTCATAGATTTCCCTCTTGATCGCGATCAGGTGCATGATCGGATAGATGCCGGTGCGCCTGTAATAGTCTTTCTCGATCTCGACGTAGTTCGGAAACAGGCGCACGACATCGGGATTGCGGCGTATGGCGTTGGGTAGGCTGGTGCCGATGATCGCGTCGATCCGACGCTCTTCCAGCAGGTCGCTCAGCGACTTGCCGCTGCTGTTGATCTCGATCGGCACGGGCCTGACCAGCGGCAGCACCGTCGGATTGCCGTGCGAACCGGCGCTGTTGATTGCACCCTGAACCCAATGGATCCGGGACAAATCGGCACCGTATTCGTGCTGCAGGAGCCCGCGGATGAAAATCGCGGCGGTCATCGCGTACAGCGGTACGCCGACGCGCTTGCCCTCCATGTCCTTGGGCTTCGCGATCCCTGCCTTGCGGTGAATGGAAATGAAACCGTGGCGAAAACTGCGCGAAGGGAAGACCGGAATGGCGACGAACGGAGATGGCTGGCTGGCGAAGCGCTGCACGAATTCGGTGATCGAATATTCCGCCACGTCAAATTCCTGGCCGCCCGACATCCGGTCGAAGATCTGGCGCGGCACTTCGATCGGTATGAAGTTCAGATCGATGCCGGCCGGCTTCACCTCGCCCGTGTAGAGCGGCTGCATGCGGTCGTACAGCGCGCAGGCGAAAGACAATGGCAGACTTGACATGTACCTACTCCGATCTGGTGCGGCGTCACGAACCGATCGACCTTGTATCACGTGATTCGCAGGACGGTCAATCGCGGGCCGACGGTTGCCGAAGCACGTCGTTGCGGCGCGGGGAAAGACCGCTTAGGATGAGCGGTCTTCCGCTACAAGTTAGAATGCCCGCTCGAATCTGTAACCTTTCCAAGACGCCCAGGTGAATCAACCATGACGAAACGCGATTCGATCAATGCGAACGGGTGCAGAGTATGCGCCGCGCTCGCGCTGCTGTGCAGCCTTGCGGTGTCGACCGCCGCCGCCCAGGATGAGTTCCCGTCTCACCCGATCCAGCTCGTGGTGCCGCAGCCCCCCGGTGGCGTCGCCGATTTGCACGCACGACCTCTCGCGCAGGCCATGGAACGGATACTCAAGCAGCCGGTGGTGGTGATCAACAAGCCCGGTGCGGGCAGCGTGATGGGTACGCAGTTCGTCGCCAACAGCCGCGCCGACGGCTACACGATCCTGGTAGCCATGCCGGGGTTTTTTATCACGCCCCCGGTGGATATCTTCTTCGGCCGGGCACCGAAGATCAAGCCCGAGCAGTTCACGCCCATCGCCCGGCTGAGCGCGGAACCGCTCGTGCTGGTGGTGCATCCGGCGAGGCCATGGCAGTCGGTGGCCGACCTGGTGGCCGAGGCCAAACGCAGGCCCGGCGATATTTCCTTCGGCTCTGCGGGGCTCTACACCAGCCTCCACCTGCAGATGGAGATCTTTGCCGCATCGGCAGGGATCACTCTCAAGCACGTCCCCTACAACGGCGCGGGCCCCGCGTTGGTTGCGCTTCTGGGCGGGCACGTGGACGCGCTGGCCTCCGGCCCCGGACCGGTGCTCGGCAAGATCAAGTCCGGGGCGCTGCGGGCGCTCGCCATGTCCGGAGACAAGCGGCTCGCCGAGCTGCCCGAGGTTCCGACGCTGAAGGAACTCGGACTGGACGTCGAGTACTTCCAGCAGGTCGGCATCGTCGCGCGCAAGGACACGCCGGCATCGGCGCTCAAGATCCTGCGCGAGGCCGCCAGGCAGGCGGTGCGGGATCCCGAGTTCGAGGCCGCGATGACGAATATCGGGACGGCGGTGTCCTACCTGGACGCGAGCGACTACGAGGATCTTTGGGCGAAGGACGCCAGGTCCGTCACCCAGGTTCTCCAGCGGATCGGGAAGCGGATCGAATGATGCGCCCCTCATATTGAAACCGACTCTTAGGGAGCAAAGCAGATGGAATTGGGATTGAAAGGCAAGGTCGCGGCGATCACCGGCGGCAGCGAAGGCATCGGTCGGATGACCGCCGAGCGCCTGGCGCAGGAGGGCGCGCGCGTCGCCATCTGCGCGCGCCGCGACGGCCTGCTCCGGGAGGCCGCGGCCGCGATCCGCGCGGCGACGGGCGCGGAGGTGCTTGCCGTTGCGGCCGACATCGGGCAGCCGGGGGAACCCGAACGGTTCATCGCCGAGACGGTGAAACGGTTCGGGCGCCTGGATATCGTCGTGAACAACGCCGGACGCGAGGCGTCCTTTGCGTTCAATGACGTGAGCGACGATGACTGGCAGGCGGACCTCGATCTGAAGCTTTTCGCAGCGATCCGCGCGATCCGGGCCGCCATCCCGCATTTGCAGGCCAGCGGCGCGGGACGCATCGTCAATATCACTCACGTGGGCGCAAAGCAGCCGCGTGCGCGGTCGGTTCCCACGTCGGTCAGCCGGGCGGCGGGCATCGCGCTCACCAAGGCGCTCTCGAAGGAGCTGGCCGAACACAAGATTCTGGTCAACACGGTATGCGTGGGGCTCATCTGGTCGGGTCAGTGGGAGAGCCGGCGGCTGGCACAGGCTCCGCACGAAACCCCCGCGCAGTTCGAGCGCTGGGTGATGGCCAACCGCGGCGGCGGGACCGGGGCTCCGCTGGGCCGCATGGGTCGGCCGGAGGAGGTCGCGGACCTGATCGCGTTCCTGGCTTCGGACCGGGGCAGCTACATCACCGGCACCGCGATCAACGTCGACGGCGGCCTGTCGGGCGCCGTCTGAAGCAAGGAGTGCGCATGGAAACGGTAGGACTGGGCCTGTATTTCGAGGATCTGCCGGTGGGGCGGAAATTCCAGACCGTCGGACGCACTATCCAGGATGCCGACATCTGCGCGTTCATCAACTGCATCCACATGACTGAAGTGCTGTTCACCGACATGGAGTTCCTCAGGACCGAGTCGGACATCAAGGGCCGCCTCGCACCGGGCGCGCTCAGCTACTGCTACGCCGAAGGGCTGCTGGCGCAGGCGACGATGCAGAAGACCGGCTACGCTTTCCTCAACATGGAACTGAACATCGAGAACCCGGCGTTTGCCGGCGATACCATTCATGTCGAGTGCGAAGTCATCGAGGCGAGGCTGTCAAACAGCCGCCCGGGACGCGGCCTGGTGCGCACGCGCAACAGGGTCGTCAAACAGGACGGCAAGGTCGTGCTGATCTATACGCCGCTGCGCCTGGTTAAGTGCCGTGGCGATGGGAAGGCCGCTTAAGGTACTCAAGCTGAGCCGGGCTGCGTCGGCGATCGGACGGTGGGAGAGAGCATGAGAGGACTCGAGGGCAAGGTGGTCGTCGTGACCGGCGGCGCCGGCGGCATCGGCGCGGCCTTGTGCAGGCGTTTCGGGACGGAAGGCGCGGTGGTGGCGGTTTTCGATCTCGACGGCAAGGCAGCCGAACAGGTCGCTGCGGACATCCGCGCGGCCGGCGGCAAGGCGAAAGCCTGCGCGGTGGACATCTCCGATCCGGTGCGGGTCAACGCGGCGGTGGCCGAAACCGAACAGGAGCTCGGTGCGATCGACGTGCTGGTCAACAACGCCGGCTGGGATCGTGCCGGCCCGTTTCTCGATAGCGACCCGGCGTTGTGGCAAAAAATCGTCGCGATCAACCTGATGGGGCCGCTCAACATGCACCACGCGGTACTGAAGGGCATGAACGCGCGCGGCAGGGGAAGGGTGGTCAATATCTCCTCCGATGCCGGCAGGGTCGGGTCTTCCGGGGAATCGGTCTATTCCGCCTGCAAGGGCGGCATCATCGCTTTCTCGAAGACCATGGCGCGCGAGCTGGCGCGCAAGCAGATCAATATCAACGTCGTCTGTCCCGGGCCGACCGATACCGCGCTGTTTCGCGATTTCGCCGGGACAGGAGAGTCCGGCGAGAAGCTGAAGGGTGCGCTCACCAAGGCGATTCCGTTCGGCCGGCTCGGACAGCCCGACGACGTGGTCGGCGCGGTGTGCTTTCTCGCCAGCGAGGACGCCGCATTCATCACCGGCCAGGTGTTGAGCGTGTCCGGGGGTCTGACGATGGCTGGATGAGCGTCAAGCCGGCCGCGCCGGGTTCACTGGATCAACTGGTGCGCTCGGCGGAGCAGCGATTGAGGAATCGCGAGACCGAGCGCTTTCGCGGTCTTCAGGTTGATGACCAGTTCGAACTCCGTCGGCTGCTCCACGGAGAGATCGGCGGGCTTGGCGCCTTTGAGTATCCTGTCGACATAGACCGCAGCGCGCAGGTAATTGGCGCGAATAGCGGCGCCGTAGGCCATCAGGCCTCCGGCTTGCGCATACTCGCTGCGTACAAACATCGCCGGCAGCCGGTGTTTCAGCGCCAGCGCCGCAAGCCGTTCCCTTTCGGCAAAAAACATTGCACTTGGAGCGGCGATGAATCCGCCGGCACCCCCTGCGGCCATTGCGGAAAGAGCGTCGTCGAAATCGTTCAACCCCGCTGCGCCCTGGACTGCCACAGACACTCCCGCTGCTCGGGCCGCGTCCCGATATTCCGGAACCGCCAGCGCCCCGGACGGATTCGTCCGATCCCAAAGGACAGCGAAGTGCGCAGTGCCGGGCACAACTTCCTTGAGCAGCACCAGTCGTTTCCCGCTCAATCCCGGGGCAAGATCGCTCAGCCCGGTAATGTTGACGCCGGACCCGGCCGCGCCCTGGTTCAGCCCCGTACCCACCGAAACGCCGGTTGCCATGACGATGGGAATCGCGGCCGTCGCCCGCTGCGCCGCGAACGCCGCTGGCGTGCCGGTCGTGATGATGGCATCGACTTTCAGTTGGACCAGTTCGTCTGCAAGCGCGGGGAGCAGGCCGGGCTTTCCGTGCGCCCAGCGAAATTCGAAGTCGATATTCTGTCCGTCCACATAGCCCAGTTCGCGCAAGCGCTCGCGGAATGCCTCCCAGAGTTGCAGGCGGGCCGGGTCCGGCGAACTGGTTTCCAGGATGCCCAGGCGCGGGATCTTCGCAGCGGGCTGTTCGCCGGCCGTCGCGGCCTGGCGGGAATGCGGAAAAACCATCGCTGCATCTTGCCGCGCCCAAGCACAAAAGGCAATCGCGCACCGGCGCGTCGGTGAGTGCGACATTTCCGCCCGGGGAGTTCGTCCCGTTTGACTGAACGGAGACAGAACGTCACAATCGGAAAACAACTGTATGGGAACCATCATGCGTGCATTGTCGTCCCGGCCGGTCATCGCAGCGGTGCTTTGGGCTTTGTCGTCCATCGCGTTTGCGCAGTCCTGGCCGTCGCGCCCGGTCTCGCTGGTCGTGTCGCAGGCGGTGTCCACCGCCCCCGACTTTGTTGCGAGGACGCTGTCGGGGCGCCTGAGCGAGCGCCTCAAGGTCGCCGTGGTGGTGGACAACCGGCCCGGCGCCAGCGGCAACATCGGTGCTGAGTACGTTTCCAATGCCGCGCCCGACGGCTATACGCTGTTTCTGGCTCCCTCGTCGTTTATCACCAATGCCGCGGTCAATCGGAAGCTGCGCTTCGACCCGATCAAAAGCTACGCTCCCATCGTGCCGCTCGCAGAGGGCCTGCAGTGCCTGGTGGTGAGCAGCGGCTCGCCGGTCAAGTCGGTCAAGGACCTTGTAGCGCTGGTCAAGTCCCAACCGGGAAAGCTCTTCTATGGCACGCCCGGCAACGGCACGACCCATCACCTCATCATGGAACAGTTCAAGCTGGATGCGGGCATGGACTTGGTGCACGTCCCGTACAAAGGACTCACCGGCGCGGTGGTCGACCTGCTCGGCGGCAGAGTGAACGTCATGTTCATGACGACGTCCGCAGCGGCACCGTATATGCAGCGGGATCAACTGAGGATGCTGGCGGTGATCAGGCCGGCGCGCAGTTCGCTGCTGCCCGATATGCCCACGCTGGCCGAGCAGGGGTATCCCAACGTCCTTGGAGGGAGCTGGTACGGCATGCTGGCGCCCGCGGGCCCGCCCCCGGACATCGTGGCCCGGCTCAACACCGAACTGAATGCGATCCTGAGCGAGAAACCGGTGAGGGATTCCTTTCTGAAGCAGAGCCTCGAGGCCAGTGGCGGTACGCCCGCCCAAATGGCGGAGATCCTGCAATCGGAGCTCGACCGGTGGCGCAAGATAGCCGACACGGCTGGCATCACTGCCGACTGAGCCGGCGCGATGCGCGGACTGCCGCGGCGAGCCGTATCGACCCGCCCGTCGACAGATACCGCGTGCCGCTATTGCACGACACGCCGAGTACGCAGTCGTAGCGCCCACCGAACAATGAACGCCGAACAACGAACATGGGGAGAGGAATTTCATGTCCAAGATCGAATCGCTGGGTGTAGACAGCAGCTGGGGTGAGCACGCCGCCGACGAATGGTCCGATGCCGTGGTCGGTGCCATGAAACTCGGCGGCGTCGATCACCTGTTCTTCGTCTCCGGGGCGGAGATGAATTTCTTCCAGGAGGCGATCGCCAAAGCCGAGGCGCTGGGCCGGCCCGCGCCCAGGCTGGTGACCATGATGCATGAATCGGTGGCGCTCAATGCCGCCATCGGCGCGGCGATGGTGACCGGGCGTCCGTCGGCGACGGCGGTGCACGTGGACGTCGGCACCCTGCATTACGGAGCGGCGCTGCACGCTGCCTGGCGCAGCGGCGCCCCGGTGCTGATCACCGCGGGCACCGGCCCGCGCGCGTTTCCCGGCTCCATGCGCGGCGCCCGCAACAGGTCCATACAGTGGCTGCAGGAGCCGCGTGACCAGGGCGAGATCGTGCGCCAGTACACCAAGGTGGATCACCGCCTGGAGCACCAGGACAATCCCGGGCTGATGGTGAGCCGACTGCTGCAAGTGGCGATGAGCGAACCCATGGGTCCGGCCTACCTCGCCATCCCGCGCGAGACGGCGATGCTCCCCATGCCTGGCGTGACGCGTTTTCCCACGCGCGACCAGATGGGCCTGGCAAGACCCACCTGGCCCGACCCGGACGACGCCCGCAGCATCGCGCGCTGGCTGGTGAAATCGGAGAACCCGTGCATTTACACCGATCGCATCGGGCGCGACCCCGAGGCGGTGACAGAACTGGTGCGGCTCGCCGAACTGCTGGCGATACCGGTGATGGAATCGCGCCATTCCGATCGCTGCAATTTTCCTGCGACGCATCCTCTTTACGGGGTCGGGCCCCTGGCGCGCGACGCGGACGTGGTGCTGGTGTTCGAAAGTGCGCCGCCCTACATGCCGGGGGTGGACTCACCCGGCGCCAATGCGAAGATCGCCTGGATCAGCGTCGATCCGGTGCTGTCACGCTTCAAGACGATGGAATTCCGCGCGGACCTGTGGATTTCGGCGACGCCCGCAAAGGTCGCCCGGGCGATAGCCGACGCAGCCACCGGCATGCTGGACAAGAGCGACCTGTCGCGCATCGCCGAACGCAGGAAACGGTTTGCCGAGCGCAAGCGCAAGCTGCAGGCGCAGGAGGAGCAGCAGGCGCTCGAAGCGGGCAAGTTGACGCAACCGAACGGGTGCTGGGTGAGTTATCAGCTCGGTCGTCTCCTGGAGCCGGACACGATGGTTCTCAACGACGGCCTGTCCAACGGGGACTTTGTCCACGCGTATGCGCGGCGTGAAACGCCGGGCACCTACTTTCGCAGCGGCAGCAGCTCCGGCGGCTGGGGTGTGGGCGCAGCCTTCGGCGCGAAGCTTGCGGCTCCCGAGCGCGATGTCGTGCTGGCGAGCGGTGACGGGTTCTTCTCCTTCGGCACGCCGATGGCGGCGCTTTGGGCGGCGCGGTTTCACAAGGCGCCGTTCCTGTCGGTGGTGTTCGTGAACGGCACTTACAGCACCGGCACCTCGAACCTGCGCGACAGCTATCCCGAGGGTTATGCCGTGCGCAACAATAACTACGCGGGTGGAAGTTTCGATCCGCCGCCGGATTTCGCCAAACTCGCCGAAGCTGCCGGCGGCTACGGCGAGAACGTGACCGAGACGGCCGAAGTCGGCCCGGCGCTGGCGCGCGGGCTCAAGCAGGTGCGCGACGGGCTTCCCGCGGTCATCGCGGTGCGGGTCCCCGGACCTGTATGACATGGGGGGGCGGCAGCCGATGTACGCGGTGCCCGTGCGGGTTCTTGCTATGATCCGGGCTCGTGCGGTTCGAAATGACAAGGAGCAGCCATGCCGATAGTGAGCATCATGATGATCGAGGGGCGGAGCCCGGAAAAAAAGAAGGCGATGCTCAAGGCCGTGACCGATGCCATTGTGCAGACGCTCGACGCGCCGAGGGATTCGGTGCGCATCGTGATCAACGAGGTCCCGATGGATCACTTCGCGGTGGGCGGGATGACCAGGGACGAGCGTGATCAACTGCTTGCGGCCCAGGGCAAGCGCGGCGCAAACAAATGATCACCCCCCGCACCGCGCGCATGCTGACCCGCTACAACGCGTGGTCGAACAAGCTGTGGTTCGACGCCATCGCAGCGCTGCCGCCCGGCGAGGCGACGAAAGAGCGCAAGAGCCTGTTCAAGAACATGGTCCACACGCTGAACCACAACTACGTGATAGACGTGATGTGGCAGGCGCATATCGAGGGCAGGGACCACGGCCTGACGGCGCGCAACACGCCGGATCATCCGCCGCTCGACGAACTGTGGCGCAAACAGCAGGAAATCGACGCGTGGTACGTCAAATGGGCCGACGGGCTCACCGACGCCGCGATCGACGAGCGCAGCACCGTGACGCTGGTCGGGGGAAATCAGGTCGCCATGTCACGCGGTGAAATGCTGCTGCATGTGTATCATCACACGGCGTATCACCGCGGCTTTGTCGGCGACATGCTCTACGAAGTGCCGGACTGCCGCCCGCCGATCACTGACCTGCCGGTATTCCTGAGGGAAGCGCCGCAAGATTATTGAGACGGGTTTGGGTCACGTCTGCGCAGCATGCAACGCATCGACCCGCCCATTCCCCGGAGAAACCTTCCATGGCCATGACGCGAGGCACCGAGCGCATTCTCACCACCCACGTGGGCAGCCTGCCGCGCCCCAGGGCGCTGCTGGACCTGATGAAGGCGGCGCTCGCCGGCCAGCCCTACGACCGCAACGCCTACGCGCGCGAGATCCGCAGTGCGGTGGCCGAGGTGGTGCGCCGGCAGGCCGAGGCGGGGATCGACATCGTGACCGACGGCGAGCAGTCCAAGTCCGGTTTCTTCACCTACGTGCAGGAAAGACTGGCGGGATTCGAGCCCAGGCCGGGGATGAAGCGCACCCAGTTCGCCGCGGAGCTCGCCGCCTTTCCGGAGTACTACGAAGAATATTTCAAGCGGGCGATGCTCGGCGGCACCATCGCACCGATCGTCCCGATCGTCTGCACCGGGCCGGCGAGCTACCGGGGCGAGGAGGCACTCGCGCGCGACATCGACAATCTCAAGGCCGCGGTCGCGGGGGTGAAACACGAAGCGGTATTCATGCCGGCCATCGCGCCGAGCGGTATCGGCGCGAACGAGTACTACCGCACCGACGAGGACTTCTACACCGCCGTGAGCGACGCGCTGCGCACGGAGTACCAGGGGATCGTCGCGGCGGGATTTCTCGTTCAGATCGACGATCCGCGGCTAAGCGACATCTTCGCCGATCCGTCGCTCGAGCCCGCCGCTCGGCGCAGGCGCGCCGATATATACGTCGAGGCGGTCAACCACGGCTTGCGCGGCATTCCGGCCGAGAAGATCCGCTACCACACTTGCTACGGCATCAACGAAGGGCCGCGTATCCACGAGGCGGCGCTCGCCGAAGTCGTCGGCCACATGCTGCGCGTAAACGCGGGCGCCTACTCGTTCGAGGCCGCCAACTGCCGCCACGAGCACGAATATCATCTGTGGGAGACCGTAAAGCTGCCCGAGGGCAAGGCGATCATTCCGGGCGTGATCACGCATGCGAGCAACATCGTCGAGCATCCCGACCTGATCGCCGAGCGCCTGGTGCGCTTCGCGAAGCTCGTGGGCCGGGAAAACGTGATCGCGGGAGCCGACTGCGGGTTTTCCTCGCAGGCCACCTACCACACCGAGGTGCATCCCACGGTGGTGTGGGCGAAGTTCGGCGCGCTGGCCGAGGGCGCGCGCAGGGCAACCCGGCAGTTGTGGCATTGACCGACGACGGCCAACGGAGGGGAGCAATGACGAAGAAGACGTTGTGCGCTGCGGCGCTATTCTCGTTCGCGTGCGGCATCGCGACGGCGCAGTCGGGGTATCCCGATAAGCCCGTGAGGCTGGTCGTGGGTTTCAGCGCGGGCGGGCCGACGGATATCCCGGCCCGGTTCGTCGCCGACCGGCTGGGGCCGCTTCTGGGACAACGCGTCGTGGTCGAGAACAGGGTGGGCGCCGGCGGCCAGATCGCGACTCAGGATGTGCTCTCCAGGCCGCGCGACGGCTACAACCTGCTGCTATGCACCCATTTCGAGTCGATCAACACCGCTCTGTACAGGAAGGTCGCCTTCAAGCTGGACGACATCGCGCCGATCAGCCAGATCTCGCGCTATTACTACGGGGTCGCGGTGACCAACGATCTGCCCGCGAAGAACTGGGACGCGTTCATCTCGTATGCGAAAGCGAACCCGGGGAAAATCAATTACGCATCGGTCGGCCGGGGTTCCGCGCAGGAAATACTCGCGCTCGAACTGGGCAAGCTGGCCGGGATAGAGATGACCCTGATTTCGTACAAGGGCGGCGCGGCGATCATGCCTGACCTGATCGCAGGGCGCGTGCACCTCTACGTCTCACCGACGCTCCCGGTCCTGCCGCAGCACAAGGCCGGCCAGCTGAGAATCCTCGCCGTCACCAGTCCCGCGCGGCTCGCGGCTGCGCCCGACATCGAAACACTGTCGGAGAAAGGGCTTGCATTCGTCAGGTTCGGCTGGCTCGGCGTGTGTGCAGGGGCGGGAACCGCGCAACCCATCATCACGCTGCTCAACCGCCACATCGTGTCGCTGGTGAAATCGAACGAATACCGCGAGCTGATCGAAAAAGCCGGTTCGATTCCCATCTCGTCCACTCCGGAGGAGCTGGGAAGGATCCTGCTGGACACGCACGAGCAGACGGCGAGGATCAGCCGCGAGTTCGGGTTGCAGCTCGATTAGGTCGGCGGCGGTAGTCTGCACCCAGACCGGCCCCGTGAAGAACGCGGGGGCGGCCTTGGCTGCAAAATCAATCGGACTTCCCCGGTCTCACCGCCCACTCGTTCGTCATTGGATCTTGACGCCGGCACTGCGGACGACGTCGCGCCATTTCGCATAGTCGGCGTTGACGCGCTTCTGGAACTGCTCGACCGATTCCCTCATCGGAAGGATGCCCGACGCCGCCAGTTTCTGCACCACTTGGGGATCTTCCAGCGCCCGGTTGATGTGGGTGTTGACCGTCTGAACGGCATCGTGCGGCGTGCCCTTGGGCGCCATGACGCCGAACCAGTTGGTGACGTCATAGCCGGAGACGCCGGCCTGATCGAAGGTCGGCACATCCGGCAGCGCGGAAAGGCGAACGGGTGCCGCAACCGCCAGCACGCGCACCTGCCCGGCGGCGATCTGCCCTTTCGCCGAGCCGATACCCATCAATCCGAGTTGTACCCGGCCGGCGGCGAGATCGATGGAGGCGGGCGCCATGCCCTTGTACGGCACATGCACCATCTTGATGCCAGTCAGGTGCGACAGCACTTCGCCTGCTAGGTGCGGTATCGTCCCGTTGCCGGCCGAACCGTAGTTGATCTTTCCCGGATTGGCTTTCGCGTACTCGATGAACTCCTTCAGCGTTTTTACCGGGAGTTTGTCGTTGATTGCGACGATGCTCGGCACCTCCGCCACTGCGGCGACACCGACAAGGTCGTTCAGCGAGTCGTAGGGCAGGCTCTTGGTGATCCAGGGCGAGATGGCGACGTTGCCGACGTTGACGATCACCAGCGTGTAGCCGTCGGGCGCCGACTTGGCCACGTAGTCGGTGGCGATGATGCCGCCCGCGCCCGGCTTGTTTTCGATGATCATCGGCTGGCCCAAGCCGCGCCCGACCGGCTCCTGTATGAGGCGCGCCATGATGTCGGTAATGCCGCCCGCAGCCGCGGTCACGATCATGCGTACCGGTTTGTTCGGAAATGTTTCCTGCGCCTGCGCCGGGCCGGAAAGGGCCGGCACCGCGGCGAGCACGCACCACACCAGTCGCGCCATGTAACTCATGATTATCCCTCCCAGAATTCCGTATCGACATTCAAAGCATACAGGGATTCAGAGGTGTCCGGAAGAACGGGGCAGCCCGGCGCTCCGTGATGCCAAGCTTGGCGCACCGCGCGGCTTGGATCGGCCTATCGCTTCGGCCGGTGCTAGTGCCCTTCCGGCGCTCCCTGCCACAGCATGTCGTAGCCCAGCTCCTTGGTATCGGAGCACATCTTCGCCAGCGCGTCGAACTTGGTGGAGAATATGACGTCGGCGTGCGATTTCTCGTGCTCATCGAATGAGCGCCAGTAAGTGACAATGACGTAATGCTCGTCAGCGCTGCGCGAGGCGTTGAGCGAGCCCTCGTCGGAAACGAAACCGGAGAACTTGAACACCTGGCCGGCGATGAACCCGCCCTTGTCGCCGCCGTAGGTCTCCTTGACGACGTTGCACATCTCGCCCACGGCCTGCTCCACTTCATCGAAGATGACGCCGGGCTTGAGCTTGACGGTATTGAACAGCATCTTTGCACCGAATGGCAGCGTAATGGGGTCGAACATGAGGTCGTCTCCTGGATAATCCTGCAGTGGTCGGATCGGCGAAGCGGCATTTTGCACCGGTTCCGAGTCCGGCGACAGCCGCTGTCGGCGAGGCCTGGTTCGAAAACGTCGGATCGGAAGGAACAAGAAAGAGTTCGGTAAAGCCGACAGGTGGCAGCGAACAAACCCGCTGGCCTCGTTGAGCATCAGGGATGAACGTCTTCGGTAAACCACCCGTCCGGCAGGTTGATGCCCAAGCCTCGTTCCTTGGCCAGGCTGTACACCAGCGCCCCGACCGCCGCAAACTGGAGCCCCAGGCCGATATTGTTGACGAAGCAAGTAATCTGCTCGTCGTTCTCGCGCCCTTTCACTTCACCACCCAGGATGGTGTGTAATTCAACCGCACTTTCCCAACCTGTTTCGCTGGCCTTGTGCTCGCCATGCTCATTGGGGTCCTGGCCGTAGATCCGTTTTTCACCCTGTCCGATTACGTAATTCTCGGGAACGGTAAGCTGCGAATGAACCGCGACGAAATCGGCCTTCGCGATCACATCTTCACCCAGTTCCAGATGCTTGACGCAGGAGACATGGGCGCCAGGACCTATCCAGTCCGGCTTGATCACCTGGGTTATCGAATTAGTTGTCGCGACAACGATATCCAATCCCTGCGCCGCTTCCTCCGGCTTGTCCACTGGAATGACCGGGATCCCGACAATACGGCTCATGCGATCCGCAAACGCCTCGCGCTTGGCCTTGGTGGGGCTATACACCTTGATGTATTCCAAAGTCCGCGCAACGCAGGCCGATATGACCTGCGTCTCTGCCTGCCACCCCGCACCATACAGGCCCATGGTCTTGGCGTCGGCCCGCGCCATGTACTTGATCGCAAGTCCCCCGGTCGCTGCCACCCTGAATCCCTGAACTACGCCATCCGGGAGAATGGCCATCATCTTTCCGGTATGCATATCGAACAACGCAATCAAACCTACCCAATTGCCGTCGGCCAGAGGCTGTTTGTCCTTCCTGATTCCTTCGGGGGTCTTGCGCCACTTGATGATGTCGGAGTTGATTCTCAGTGCAGCGACATGCTTGACCGGCAACAATCCTTCCATTGACTTGAAAACATAGTACGCATCATCACCACGCGGGACGTACAAGTCGGTACGGGGCCGGCTCAGGGCGCGCTGGTGATGCCGTTCCAGGTAGGCCTCCTCCAGAACTGCCATGCAATCCTTCATCGTCAGGAGTGTCCGGACTTCATCGTTCGAAATAATCAGCATGTATGACTCCGTTTCAGTCCAATTCGGCCGGATCGAGCGTGTTGCATGCGGTCACAAGTCGTATTGCGCTTCTGCTAGCGAATAGGCAGAAAGGCCGGTGGAAGCCGCCGCATGTCTCGGGTTGCGGGCTGCGATGGTCAAGATACTTTGAAGTTTCAAGAGGATCGCCGGAAAGAATGGCGTTAAGAAGCGTATCACAATCAACCCCCGGATCATGGCAAGTGCTTTTCATATTGCTTCGTTCATTGGATGGTTCTCCCTGGACAGGACCGCTGTCCGGGCGTAATTTGAGCGAAATGGCCAACGAATTCGAACTCACCGCGGTTTCTCATTTGCGAGGCATTCCATGACAGAGACGGTACTTGTCCTGCGAAACGAGGAGACGCGCGGCCTTGTGCCGATGGCCGATGCGATACGGTTGATCGAAGAGGCCTACGCCGACCTCGGCCACAATCGTGCGCAGGTGCTGAATCGCCGCAGGCTGCACATTCCGCTCGACGGACACGAGGTGCCGACCTGGTTTCAGCTCAATGTGATTTCCGGCGCGGTGCCCTGCCATGGAGTTGCGGCCGTGCGACTGAACGCCCGTCACACCAGTTTCCCGTTCGTGGGCGGTGAGCGCCGCAAGAAATATCCCGGGGGCATGACCGGTCTGGTTCTCGTCTGGGACTTGAACACGCGAGCGCTTCTTGGCATCGTGCAGGAAGAGGCCATCTCGCCGCTTCGAGTGGGCGCGACATCCGGCGTTGCAGCAAAGTATCTCTGCCGGCCCGATGTCAAGGTCGCGGGTCTGATCGGTGCCGGCCTGCAGGCAGTTGGACAGATCACCGCGCTGCTGACCATCCGGCCGGGTATCGAAGAGGTCAAGGTCTATTCGGTGCGCAGCGAGCGCCGGGAGCGATTCGCTGCCTGGATCGCGCAGAAATTCGGCATCAAGGCGCGGGCTGTGGACTCTCCCGAGATGTGCGTGCGGCAGTCCGACGTCGTGTTCACCGCGTCGACGGCTGCCGACCCGATGATCAAGGGAGAGTGGCTGGAAGAGGGGGTTCACATTTGCGGCATGATCGGGGCGCCGCGCTTCGATTCGCGCAGGGAACTCGACGACGAGGTCGGACGCCGCGCCGACATCATCGTCGTCAATTCTCTCAGTCAGGCAAAGGAGGACATGCAGCCCGAGATCGAAGATCCGATTCGCAAGGGCTACCTCACCTGGGAGCACGTCAACGAACTCTCCGATCTGTGCATCGGCAAGTTTCCCGGACGCATGGGAATGAAGCAGATCACCTGGCACAGCAACAACTGCGGCATGGGCGTGCAGTTTGCTGCCGTGTGCAAGCGTGCCATCGATGTCGCGCGGGAGCGCGGCGTCGGCACCGAGTTGCCGGGCGAGCTGTTCATGGCGCCGGAGTTCTCCGAGGCCGAGGAGTTCACACTTTGAGCCGGCGCAGCTTGATTTTCTGCGGTTCCTAATCCATATTGCATCTTTCGGTCATCTGCAAAGTCCTTATCTTGCTGACCGTTCCGTATCTGGCGGGGCCGCCCTGGAAGACCTTGGTGCAGGGCGAGAAATGAGAGGAGAAGAGCCATGTTGAAAACGCTGAAACTTTGCGCGGCTGTTGCAGCCGCAGCCCTTGTCACGGCGCCGGTGTTCGGCGCGGACTTTCCCAGCAAGCCGATGAAGCTTATCGTGACGTCTCCGGCCGGCGGCGGGGAGGATACGGAGGCCCGCGCCATTGCGCCGTTCGTGGAGAAACTTCTGGGGCAGCAAGTCATTATCGAAAATCAGGGGGGGGCCGGCGGCAAGATCGCTTTCGAGAAGTTCCAGAACGTCACGCCGGATGGCTACACCCTGATTACCTATACGTTCCCCAAGAGCGTGATCATGGAGTACCTGGGCAAGACGGGCTTCAAGACCAGGGACTTTACGCCGATCTTCGCCTGGTCCCGCTCGAGCCAGCTTCTGGTCGTGCACGCAGACACGTGGAAGACGTTCCCTGAATTCCTGAAGGGGGCCAAGGAAAAACCGCTGTCCGCAGGACTCTCCGGCAGGGGCAGCACGACCCATCTCATGGGACTGATCGGCTTTGGCGAACTGGATGTCAAGGTCAACTGGGTGCCCTATCAAGGCGGGGCGGGGAGCGTCGCCGCCCTGGCGGGGAAGCACCTGGATTTTACGCTCACCCTCGCCGGGACCGCCGTCCCGCTGATCCAGGCAGGGAAGTTGCGGCCGCTGCTCCTGTTCAGCGACAAGCGCGATCCCTACCTGCCCGACGTTCCAGTCCCGAAGGACTTCGGGTACGACATGAAGTTCCTTCCGACGCTACGCGGCGTCGAAGCTCCGCCCAATACGCCGGCCGACATCGTGAAGATTCTCGAAGACGCCTTCAGCAAGGCGGTTCAAGACAAGGACTTCATCGACATCGCGACGAAGAGGAAGGTCGTGCTGGTGCCAGTCGGCAGCAAGG
>Ga0155954_1175_pt4 | contig 18194 bp, 11 predicted proteins | sample RifCSPlowO2_02_FD_107608 | JGI IMG/M metagenome (GOLD analysis project Ga0155954, IMG submission 107608) | Betaproteobacteria bacterium RIFCSPLOWO2_02_FULL_65_20
GTGGTCGACGTTGTTGGTGCCGAAGCCCGTGCGCACGAGCTTCTGGAACAGGTACGCCTCCTCGTTGCTCCCCTTGGCCGATCCGAAGCCGGCTAGCGCGTACTTGCCCGCTGCGCGCCGATCGAGGATTCTTCTGAGGCCGCCGGCGGCAAGATCGAGCGCTTCGTCCCAGCTTGCCTCGCGGAACACGTCGCGCCAGTTGTCCGGGTCCATCGTGAAGTCAGCCGACTTCTGCACGCCGGGCTTCCTGATCAGCGGCCGGGTCAAGCGCTGCGGATGGTGCGCATAGTCGAAGCCGTAGCGGCCTTTCACGCACAGCCGCCCCTGGTTGGCCGGGCCGTCCCGGCCCTGGACCAGGACGATCCTGTTGTCCTTGACGTGATAGGTGAGCTGGCAGCCCACCCCGCAAAACGGACAGACCGAATCGACCTCGCTGTCGGCCTCGACCAGCCCCGCTTCGCGCGCGGGCATCAGTGCGCCCGTGGGACAGGCCTGTACGCACTCGCCGCACGCAACGCAGGTCGAAGCCCCCATGGGATCGTCGAAATCGAAGACGATTTTCGCGCGCTCGCCGCGGAAGGCCAGGCCGATGACGTCGTTCACCTGCTCCTCGCGGCAGGCGCGCAGGCAGCGCGTGCACTGGATGCAGGCGTCCAGGTTGACCGCCATCGCAGGGTGGGACAGGTCGGTCCTCGGCTGCACGCGCGCGGCAAACCGCGGCCGGCCCACGCCCATTTTTCGTGCCCACTGGTCAAGCTCTGAAGCGCGCGTGTAGCTCGCCTCCGGCATGTCCGAGAGCAGGAGTTCGAGCACCATCTTCTGCGACGTGCGGGCGCGATCGGAGTCCGTCACCACCTCCATGCCGGCCGTCGGCGTGCGGCAGCATGAAGGCGCAAGCGCGCGCTCGCCCTTGATCTCGACCACGCAGGCGCGGCAGTTGCCGTCGGGCCGCAGGCCCTCCTTGTGGCAAAGGTGCGGGATCTCGATGCCGTGGCGCTTGGCCGCCTGGATGATGGTCTCGCCGGCCAGTCCGGCGACGGTTTTGCCGTTCAGCTTGAATTCAACGTCCGGCGCGGCGGTATCCTGCGCATTCTGCTGTCGGGTGGTCATGGTGTCCACACAGGTGATCAGGTCAGCTCATGCGCAAAATACTTCATGACCGACAGCACCGGATTCGGCGCCGCCTGTCCCAGGCCGCAGATCGATGCATCCATCATCGCCTGCGACAGTTCGGCGAGCAGCGGCCGGTCCCATTCCTTGTTCTGCATCAGCTGCAACGCCTTGGCAGTGCCTGCGCGGCAGGGCGTGCACTGGCCGCAGGACTCATGCGAGAAGAAGCGCAGCATGTTGCGCGCTGCATCGACGGCGCGGTCCCGGTCCGAGAGGATCATCACCCCCGCCGAGCCGATGAAGCAGCCGTGCGGCTGCAGCGTGTCGAAGTCCAGCGGTAGGTCGCCCATCGTGGCGGGCAGTATCCCGCCCGAAGCGCCGCCGGGAAGATAGGCATAGAAGCTGTGCCCGGTGAGCATGCCGCCGCAGTATTCGTCGATGAGCTCGCGCACCGTGATGCCGGCGGGGGCCAGATGCACGCCGGGTTTCTTAACCCGACCCGAGACGGAAAATGAGCGCAGGCCCTTTCTGCCCTGGCGGCCGTTGCGGGTAAACCAGGCAGCCCCCTTCTCCAGTATGTCGCGCACCCAGTAGAGCGTTTCCATGTTGTGCTCGAGCGTGGGCAGGCCGAACAGGCCCACCTGGGCGACGTACGGAGGCCGCAGGCGCGGCATGCCGCGCTTGCCCTCGATCGACTCGATCATCGCCGACTCCTCGCCGCAGATGTAGGCGCCGGCGCCGCGGCGCAGATGGATGGGCGGAAGCGCACAGGGCGGATCGGCGGCGAGCGCCGCAAGTTCCTTCTCCAGTATGGCTCGGCAGCCGGCATATTCGTCGCGCAGGTAGATCCAGATCTCGCCGACACCTGCGGTCCACGCGGCGATCAGCGCGCCTTCCAGAAAACGATGCGGGTCGCGCTCGAGGTAGTAACGGTCCTTGAACGTGCCGGGCTCGCCCTCGTCGATGTTCACCGCCATGTTGCGCGGCGCGGGTTCGGCGCGCACGATCTTCCACTTGCGACCGGCCGGAAAGCCCGCTCCCCCGAGGCCGCGCAGCCCCGCGTCCTCCATGGTGCCGATGATTTGCTCGTGGCCGCGTTTTCCGGCCAGGCACGCCGCAAACAATCCGTATCCGCCGCGTTTGCGGTATTCCCCGTAACCCACGTACCTGCCGGTCACCTGCCGGGTCGCCTTCGCGGCCACCAGCCGGCTCACCTTTTCCACCGTGGCCCGCGGTACGGGATTCTGTCCCACCACCGCGTTGGGTGCGGTCTCGCAGCGGCCGATGCAGGGTGCCGGCAGCACGCGCACGTCGCGGCCGAGAATGCCGGGCAGGCGCGCAAGCAGGCTCTTCGCGCCCGCCATCTCGCAGGACAGCGAATCGCACACGCGCACCGTGAGCGCGGGCGGCGGCGCCTCGCCCTCCTTCACGACATCGAAGTGGTGATAGAAGGTGGCGACTTCGTACACCTCGGCCTGCGCCATGTTCAGTTCTGCGGCGAGCGCGGCCAGATGGGCCGCGGACAAATGGCCGTACCGGTCCTGGATCCGGTGCAGATATTCGATCAGCAGATCGCGCCGGCGCGGTGCAACTGTGCCGGCTGCATCGAGCAATGCGCACACGTCCTGCCGCGCCTTCGGATCGACGCTACGGCCCTTGAGGGCGTGCCTGACCTTGATGGGCCGGATGGTTGGCTCGTGTGTGGACTGACTGCTCACCGCGTTACCTCGCTTGCCGCATATCGGGCGCGGGCGCCGCAGCTGCCTGCCGCGTCCGCACGAACGATCAAGAGCACCTAACGATATGAGGGGCACAGCCCCTGATGCTCCCCCGATTCAGGCCGCTGACGTCCATTCATTCTGTTAGCGGCTCTAAGCCTACAGCTTACGTTGGCGAAGAGGATTTTTCCAGAACGCCGCGGTCGAGAATTTCGGATTCTTGACCGTCGTCAATCCCTGTGCCGCCCGGGCTGGAGGCTTCGTAGGGCGCGGGTTTACCGCGCCAGTCACGGCATTCGCGCCGGTGCCGCGGCGCGCTGAAGCCGCGCCCTACGCTGCGCCCTGGGCCGATCGCGTCATCACCTCGCCACCAAGACCTAAAGCACGGTCTTCAGCAGCTTGCCCATTTCCGCGGGATTGCGGGTCACCTTGATCCCGCAGGCCTCCATCACGGCCAGCTTCTCCTGCGCTGTGCCCTTGCCCCCGGAAATGATGGCGCCGGCATGGCCCATGCGCTTGCCGGGCGGCGCGGTGACGCCGGCGATGAATCCGACGACGGGCTTCTTCATGTTGTCCCTGACCCAGTACGCGGCGCTTTCCTCGTCGGAGCCGCCGATCTCCCCGATCATGACCACCGCATCGGTATCCGGATCGTCATTGAACAGACGCAGCACGTCGACATGCTTCAGGCCGTTGACCGGGTCGCCGCCGGTACCGACCGCGGTTGACTGGCCCAGGCCCAGGTCGGTGAGCTGCGCCACCGCCTCGTAGGTGAGCGTGCCCGAGCGCGACACGACCCCGATGCGGCCCTGCCTGTGGATGTGGCCCGGCATGATGCCGATCTTGATTTCCTCCGGGGTGATGACCCCGGGGCAGTTCGGCCCCACGAGCAGCGTCCTGCGGTCCTGTTTCTTCATCCGCTCGCGCACCTCGATCATGTCGCGCACCGGTATGCCCTCGGTGATGCAGATCACGAGGTCCAGGTCGGCCTCGACGGCCTCCCAGATCGCCGCGGCGGCGCCCGGCGGCGGCACGTAGATCACCGAGACGTTGGCGCCCGTCTTCGCCTTCGCATCCTTCACGGTAGCGAAAATCGGAATGCCTTCGAAATCCTCGCCTGCCTTCTTCGGGTTGACACCGGCGACAAAGCAGTTCCTGCCGTTGGCGTATTCGCGCGAGGTGCGGGTATGGAACTGGCCGGTCTTGCCTGTGATGCCCTGCGTGACGACGCGGCTGTTCCTGTTGATCAGGATCGACATGATCAGTTTTTCCCTTTCGATGCGGCCACAACCCGCTGCGCGGCGTCAGCCATATTGTCTGCGGCTATGATGGGCAGCCCGGAATCGGCGAGAATCTTCTTGCCGAGGTCCTCGTTCGTGCCCTTCATGCGCACCACCAGCGGCACCGAGAGCCTGACCTCGCGCGCCGCCGCCACGATGCCCTCGGCGATGACGTCGCATTGCATGATGCCGCCGAAAATGTTGACCAGGATCGCCTGCAGCTTGGGGTTGCGCAGCATGATCTTGAAAGCCTCGGTCACCTTCTCCGTCGTCGCGCCGCCGCCGACATCCAGAAAATTGGCCGGGCTTGCCCCATAGAGCTTGATCGTGTCCATGGTCGCCATCGCCAGGCCCGCACCGTTCACCAGGCAGCCGATGGTCCCGTCCAGCTGGATGTAGTTGAGATCGGACTTTGCGGCCTCGACCTCGGCCGGATCCTCCTCGTCCAGATCGTGCATGGCCTCCAGGTCGGGGTGGCGATAGAGCGCGTTGTCGTCGAAGTTGACCTTGGCGTCCAGCGCGATGAGGCGGCCGTCGCCGGTGAGTATGAGCGGATTGATCTCCGCCAGCGAAGCATCGGTCTCCCAGAATGCCCTGTGGAGCCCCTGCAGCACCGCGCGCGCCTGCGGAATCGACGACTCGGGGATGCCGATCTTCCTCGCGACGTCGTCGGCCTCGGGGTCCTGCAGGCCGGCCGCCGGATCGATGAATACCTTGTGTATTTTTTCCGGGGTCTGGGCCGCGACTTCCTCGATGTCCATGCCGCCTTCGCTGGAGGCCATCAGGCACACGCGCTGGGTGCCGCGGTCCACCACCATGCCGACGTAGAGTTCCTTGGCGATGTTGGCGCCCTCCTCGACCAGCAGCCTGCGCACCTGCTGGCCCTGCGCGCCGGTCTGGTGCGTCACCAGCTGCATGCCGAGAATCTGGCCCGCGAACTGCCGGACCTCGTCGATCGTTTTTGCGAGCTTGACCCCGCCGCCCTTGCCGCGCCCTCCGGCATGGATCTGCGCCTTGACCACCCACGCCTTGCCGCCGAGGGACTGCGCGGCCTTCACGGCCTCGTCGACGGTAAAGCACGGCACGCCCTGCGGCGTGGGTACGCCGTATCGGCGCAGGATTTCCTTGGCCTGGTATTCGTGGATTTTCATGCGGTCCCTTCGGAGGATTGAGCTTCTGTGCCGGTCTTCGCGCCGCAGTAGCCCTCGAAACGGACGGTCCGCGTGTGGGTGAGACTGCGTCGGGCGGAGCCCTCGGAAAGCGGCATCTGAACTCTGTCGTTGCGTTGCTGCCAGGCCGCGAATATTAGCACAGTCCCGATGCTAGAATCCCGCGACCAGAGGAGGGGATTGCCAGTGAAATATGTCCTCGCGCTCGACCAGGGCACGACCAGTTCCCGAGCGATCGTATTCGACCAGCGCGGCTTGGCACGCTCGTCGGCCCAGAAGGAGTTCAGGCAGATCTACCCGCAGCCCGGCTGGATGGAGCACGACCCGGAGGACATCTGGCGCTCGCAGCTTGCCTGCGCGAAACAGGCGCTCGCCCGAGCGCGCATCGGGCCGGGCGATGTCCGCGCGATCGGCATTACCAACCAGCGTGAAACCATGCTGGTCTGGGAACGCGCGACCGGCAAGCCCGTCCACAACGCCATCGTCTGGCAGGATCGGCGCACGGCCGGCGCCTGCGAGCGCCTGCGGAACGACGGCCTGGCCGAGCGCGTGCGCGCGAAGACGGGACTGGTGATCGATCCGTATTTCTCCGCGACCAAGCTCGCCTGGATCCTGGACCGGGTCCCCGGCGCAAGGTCGCGCGCCGAACGCGGAGAACTCGCCTTCGGCACCATCGACACCTGGCTCGTATGGAAACTCTCGGGCGGCGCACTGCACATCACCGATGTGAGCAACGCCTCGCGCACCCTGCTCTACGACATCCATGCCGATCGCTGGGACGAGGAACTGCTTGCGCTGTTTCGCGTGCCAGCGGCGCTGCTGCCCGAAGTGCACGCCTCCTCCGAGGTGGTTGGCCACTGCCTGCGCAGCGTGCTGGGCGCCGAGATCCCGATCGCCGGCATCGCAGGCGACCAGCAGGCCGCGCTGTTCGGCCAGGGCTGCCACTCGCCCGGGATGGCGAAGAACACCTACGGCACCGGATGCTTCCTGCTGCTCAACACGGGCGAGCATGCTCTGGCCTCGCGCGAAGGCCTGCTAGCCACCGCGGCGGCGCGCGTCGGCGCCGGGCGGCCGCAGTACGCGCTGGAGGGCAGTGTATTCATCGGCGGCGCGGTGGTGCAATGGCTGCGCGACGGCCTGGGCATCCTGAAGAAATCCGGCGACGTGGAAAAACTCGCTGCGAGCGTGCCCGATTCAGGCGGCGTCTATTTCGTTCCGGCGTTTGCCGGGCTCGGGGCGCCGCACTGGGACCCCTATGCCCGCGGCACCATCGTCGGCCTCACGCGCGGTTCGGGCGCCGCACACCTCGCCCGCGCCGCCCTCGAATCGATCGCATTCCAGTCCGCCGATGTCCTGGCCGCGATGCAGCGCGATGCCGGCATTTCGCTCGCGGAACTGCGCGTCGACGGCGGCGCGAGCGCCAACGACCTGCTGATGCAGTTCCAGGCTGATCTGCTGGGCGTGCCGGTGGTTCGCCCGCGCATCCTGGAGACTACGGCCCTGGGCGCAGCCTATCTTGCAGGCCTCGCGATCGGCGTGTGGAAGGACATCGACACCATCGCCGGCCAGTGGCGGGAAAGCGCGCGATTTACCCCGGTGATGTCGCGCGACGCGGCAGCGGCGCGCATGGGTGACTGGTCGCGCGCGCTCGAACGCGCGCGCGGCTGGGCTACTTCGCCGCGGTGAGCCAGCGGTTGACGGTCTCGATGTCGTCCTCACCGAGCGTGCCGGCCGCGGCCTTGAGCCTGAGCCTGGCCACCACGTAGTCGTAGCGCGCCTTGCCCAGATCTCGCTGGGCGCCGTAGACCTGCTGGCGCGCGTTGAGCACGTCCAGCGTGTTGCGCGTGCCGGCCTTGACGCCCATCTCGGTGGACCCAAGCGCAAGCGCGGCCGACTTGTAGGCCGCCTCGATCGCCCGCACCCTGGCGATCCCCACCGTCACGTTGTTGAACTCGCGGCGCAGGTTGAGCGTCATCTGCCGCCTGCCTGCTTCGTACTGCTGCCGCGCGCGCTCCAGCCCCGCCTGCGCCTGGCGCTCGGCGGACATCACGGCCCCGCCCGAGTACAGCGGGATCGAGACCTGGATGCCGACCAGGCTGGTGTTGTACTCGCTGCCGATGATCGAGACCGATTCGCTGGCGCTGTAGGACCGCTGCGCGATCAGGTCGAGCGTAGGCAGGTGGCCGCTGCGCTGCTTGTCGACTTCCTGCGTGTAGGCTTCGATGCCATAGCGCAGCGAGCCCAGCTCGGGGTTGGCATTCTCCGCCAGCGCCGCCCATTCGTCGAACGAGGCCGGCGTCGGCGCTTCCAGCGGCAGGCGCCGCGCGTCGAGCCGCGCCAGCGCGGCCGCAGGGAGCGGCCGGCTGGTGATGGACGCCAGCGTGCGCTCGGCGAGATCGACGGCATTCGCGGCATCGATCTCCTGCGCCAGCACCCCGTCGTAACGCGCCTTGGTCTCGTCCCGGTCGGTGCGCGTGCCCGCGCCCTTGTCGAGCATCGCGACCGCGCGCTGCCACTGCTCGTAATAGGCCTTCTTCGCCTCGGCGACAAAGCCCAGCTGATCCTGCGCCGCGAGCACGTCGAAGTAGGCGGCAGCCACTCGCGCAGCGAGGTTCTGGCGCTCCTTGTCGAGGGTCAGTTCGGCGCCGGCCACCTGCGCTTCGGCCTGCCGGTATTGCGCCAGGTTGGCCCGCCGGTACAGCGGCTGGCGCAGCGTCAGGGTCTGCCCTTCGGCGACGTAGTCAGAATGCGACGTGCGCGGCCCGAGTATCGTGTTCTGCGTGATGTCGGTGTTGTTCTTCGTGCGGCTGCCGCTGAATGAAAGATTGGGCAGCAGGCCGGCGCGGGCCTGCGGCACGGCCTCGCGCGTGGCCTCGGCGTTCGCCCGCGCGGCGAGAAAGTTCGCGTCGTTCTCCAGCGCCTGGCGGTAGGCCCCCAGCAGGTCGGCGGCGTATGCCGGATGCGACATCAGCGCGAAGGCCGCGCACGCAAGCCAGCCGCGTCGCACGCTCATCATCCAGGTCCACGGGCGCTTGAGCATTAGCAGTAGCATTAGGTAAGGCTTGCCGGGATTCACGATCTCACTCCTCTTTCAGCGAGGCTGCCATGCGCTTCAGGAATGGATGCAGGAGATAGGTGAGCACCGTGCGTTCGCCGGTCTTGATCACCACCTCGGCAGGCATGCCGGCCTGCATTTGACGGCGGCCCAGTTCCTTCAAGCCCTCGGGCGTGATGGAGACGCGCCCCAGGTAGTAAGGCATGCCGGTCCTGGGGTCGGTGATCAGATCCGCGGATATCGAATCCACCGTGCCCTGCACCACCAGCGACGGAGAATGGGCAAAGGAGGAGAAGCGCACGTCGGTAGGCAAACCGGCGTGGATGCGGTCGATCATATGGGGCGGCACCCTGGTTTCCAGGAGCAGGCGTTCATTCTGCGGCACGATGTCCATCAGCCTCTGTCCCGGCCCGATCACGGCGCCCACCGTTTGCACCGCCAGTCCGACCACCTGGCCTTCGGCCGGGGCGCGAATGATGGTGCGTCCCAGTTCTTCTTTCACCGCCTTGAATTTCTCCTCATCGGCCTGGACCTCGCGGCGCACGTCGGAGAGCATGCTGTCGACTTCCTTGCGATATTCCTGAGTGCGCTGGACGGCGCGCAATTTCATCTCGGCGATGGCGCGGCGCGCTCGCAGGATATTGCCCCGCAGGTCGGCGATCGAGCCCATGGCCTCTGCCGCCGCCCGCTCCAGATCGAGTTGCTGGTTGCGCGGGGCATAGCCTTCCTTGACCAGATCGCGAATCCCGTTGAGTTGTTCCTGAATGATTTCCAGTTGGGTGTTGCGGGCTTTGAGCAATCCTTCATAGCCCTGGATCGAAGCCTGCTGGCCCTGGATAGCCTCCTCGATCGCCTGCATGTCCGCTTGCCGTGCCATGCGCCGCGACTGGAATAATTGTTGCTGGTTGTTCAAGGTCTGCTTGAGCTGAGGATTATTTTGTCCCTGCAGGTCCGGGTGGAAAGTGATCCCGGCCCGATCAGCCTGTTCCGCCGCAAGACGCCCTTCCATCGCCCTCAGGGTGAAGTAATGCTGGCGCACCGCCTCGAAATTGGCTGCCACCACGGCATCGTCCAGGCGAATCAAGGGCTCATCCTTCTTTACGAATTGCCCTTCCCTGACGAAAACTTCCCGCACCAGCCCGCCGGACATATGCTGCACGTCCTTGCGCTTGGTATCGATGGCGACCATGCCTTGCGTCGGCACGCCTTCATCCAGCGGCGCCAAACCGGCCCAGAGCAGGAAGCCGCCGAAGCCGATACCGAGCACCCACAGTCCGACTCGCGCCGGCCGGGAAGTATCCGAGGGCAGTACAAGTTCGGCTTCCAGCGCGGGACCCACGGTCGGGGCCGGAACAGGCTTGAGGTTTCCCAATAGATTCCGAAGTGCCATGGCTTAATTCCTGATGTTTTGAAAAGAGGTCAAGCGGGCTGGGGCGCCGGCGGGGCGTTGCCGCCAGGTACGCCCCGAGCTGCCGTCGCGGCTCGGGGCTGCATGGCGGCGATGACGTCCCGTGTCGGGCCGTAACGCAGGATGGCACCGTCGTGCAGCACCAGGATGCGATCGGCAACGCCGACGATGTTGGTGCGGTGGGTGATGAGAAATACGGTCTTCCCCTGCTGCTTGAGATCCTTCACCGCGACCACCAGGGCCGCTTCGCCGGCGTCATCGAGATTCGAATTGGGCTCATCGAGCACGATCACGCTGGGATCGCCGTACATGGCACGCGCCAGGCCGATGCGCTGGCGTTGCCCGCCCGAGAGCAGACTGCCGGCCTCGCCCATGGAAGTGTCGTAGCCTCGCGGCAGGCGCAGAACCATGTCATGCACGCCGGCACGCCCCGCTGCCAGAATCACCTTGGCCGGGTCGATGTCGCCGAAGCGTGCAATGTTCTCGGCTATCGTGCCGTCGAACAGTTCGATGTCCTGCGGCAGGTAGCCGAGGAAAGGCCCCAGTTCATCGCGATTCCAGCTCTGGATGGGCTCGCGGTCAATCAGCACCCTGCCCTCGAGATGGGGCCAGATGCCCACGAGCGAGCGCGCCAGGGTGGATTTTCCCGAGCCTGACGGCCCGATCACCGCGATCACTTCGCCGGCCGGAAAATCGGCGCTCAAGCCCTTGAGAATCGGCGCCGCGCGACCGGGTGCGGTCGCCACCAGGTTTTCAATGCGCATGTGTCCCTGCGGCGCGGGATGAACCAGGCCCGCGGCGCGCGCCGGGTGTTCTGCCAGCAAGGTTTCCAGACGCTCAAAAGACTTGCGTGCGGAAAAGAAGGATTTCCAGGTCGCCACCATCAGGTCGATGGGGGCCGAGGCGCGCCCCATCAACACGTTGGCAGCGATCATGGCGCCCGGGGTCAGTTCCCCATCGATCACCAGCAGCGCGCCGGCGCCCAGCGCCAGCGATTGCTGGGTATAGCGCAGAAACTTGCTTACGGACTGCATGCGGCTGCCCAGATCCTGCGCCTCATGGTGCCGGAGCAAGTGCTGCTGATGCCGTGCCTGCCAGCGGCGGCGCAAGTCTCCCAGCATGCCCATGGACTCGATCACCTCCGCGTTCTTCAGCTTGCTGTGCATATAGGCGTTCACCTGCATGCCCGCTGCCATCGCCTTGTCGAGCGGCTCGACCGTCAGGCGATGGCTGATGTATGCGAACGCCACGAGCAACAGCGAAAAAACGATGGAGAGCCACCCCAGCCACGGATGCAGCATGAACAGCACGGCGATGTAGATCGGCGTCCAGGGCGCGTCCAGAAAGGCGAACAGGCCCTGGCCGGTAAGAAACTGCCGCAGGTTGGTCAAGTCCGAAAATGGCTGCGCCGAATTCACCCCGGAGCGATTGAGCTGGGCCTCAAAGCTGGCATTGAACACGCGCGAATTGAGCTGTTCGTCGAGCTTGACCCCGGTGCGCACCAGCAGCCGCGCGCGCGACCATTCGGAAAAAGCCATCACGGCGAAGAAGAAAAGCATCACCAGGGTCAGGACTGCCAGCGTCAGCTCGCTCTGGCTCAGCAGCACCCGATCGAAGACCTGCAGCATGTACAAGGTGGGAGTGAGCATCAGGATGTTCACCACCATGGTGAAAATCACACACACGGCAAACTCGCGCCGGAACAACCATAGCGTCTTTGACAACTCACTGCGCTGAAAGAAGGAAGATGTTTTCATGAGAGTGGACGGTGCGCTTCTAAGAAGGGGATAGAGTGACTTCAGGCTTTACGCGGCCGAGGTCTGCGCTGTGCCTGGCGCGGCCGGCGGATTAGCCAAGGCTGCCGGTGCTTGCGCCTTGCCCCGCAGGGCTGCCAGCACCTCGTCGCGCGGCCCATAAGCTTTCACCTGGCCCTCGACCAGCAGCAGCATCAGGTCCACGGCCTGGAGCACGCTGGTGCGGTGGGTGATGACCAGGATCGTCGTGCCTTGCGCCTTGAGCGCGAGCAGCGTCTGGACCAATGCCTGCTCGCCTGCCTCGTCCAAACTGGAATTGGGTTCATCGAGTACGAGCAGATGCGGGTTACCGAAAATAGCGCGCGCCAGCCCGACACGCTGACGCTGCCCGCCCGAGAGGAAACAGCCGTCATCGCCGATCGCGGATTCGTAGCCTTGGGGCAAGGCCATAATGGTTTCATGCACGCCCACCGCGCGCGCTGCCGCCTCGACCCGGGCCATGTCCACCGGACCGAAACGCGCGATGTTCTCCGCCAGCGTGCCGTCGAAAAGCTCCACGTCCTGCGGCAGATAGCCGATATGCGGACCGAGTTCGGCCTTGTTCCAGGGAAAGATGTCCACGCCGTCCAGGCGCACCTTGCCGCTGGCGGCCGGCCAGACGCCGACGATAAGCCGCGCCAATGTGGTTTTGCCCGATGCCGAAGGCCCGACGACGGCGACGACCTTGCCGGCCGGTACGACAAATGACGCGCCGCGGATGATGGCGACATTCGAATTCGGCGCAGCGGCCGTGACCGCTTCGACCGAAAGCAGTCCCTTGGGCGCGGGCAGGGACATGCCCGGCTGCCTGGCCGGAAGGACTTGCAGCAGATTGTTGAGGCGGAAATAGGCGTCGCGCGCATTGACCACGTGTTTCCACATGCCGATCACCTGCGATATCGGCGCCAGCACGCGGCCCCCGAGTATCGAGGCGACGATCATCATGCCGCCGCCGCCCTCGAACTGTCCCAGAATGGTCAGCCAGCAGCCCGCGCCGAGCAATAGCGAGGTTTGCGCCAGCTGGACAAACTTCGAGAGTGACGAATAGGTGCCTGCCGCGTCGGAGGCGGAGGCTTGCATGAACAGAAGCTGCTTCTGCTTTTTCATCCAGCGGCCATGAATGCTGCCCAGCATGCCCATGGCTTCGATCACCTGGGCGTTGCGCAGGCTGCCGATGGCGTAATTCTGCGCATCGATCGCTGAGCGGTTCGCCACGGTCAGTGACGGCAGGGTATCGCGTTCGTTGAAATAGGCCAGGGCCACCGCAACCAAGGCGCCGACGATAGCCATGTAGCCCATGGTCGTATTGATCATGAATAGCACCACGATGTAGAGCATGGCCAGCGGCGCATCCATGATGGCGATCAAGGCCGGGCTGGCGAGAAATTCGCGCACCGTGCGCAGATCGTTGAGGGCCTGCACGGAGGTCCCGGGTATGCGTCGCAAATTGGCTTCGAAAACGCTGTCGAATACCCGCTCGCTGGTTTTTGCGTCGAACCTGCGCCCGGCAAACTGGAGGACTTCCATCCGCACCCATTCCAGGGCCTCCATCAGCGCATACAGGCCGACCACCAACAGAGTCAGCATCGCCAGAGTCATCCCGCTGCGACTGTTGACCACGCGGTCATAGACTTCCAGCATGTAGATGGTCGGCGCCATCACCAGTAGATTGGTGAAGAAACTGAAGAACAGGGCATTCTGGAAATATTTCTTCTGCCCGGTCAACGCTTCTTGCAGTTCCGAACGCTTATCGGGAATCTTCATTCACGCCTTCTCCACGCTTTTACTGCGAAATTCAAGAAATCGGCAGGACGCGTCATCGCTCATGGCAGCGCGCTTTCCCGCGTATCTACCTGGTCTAAAGCGGGAGCGATCCCCGGGTTGACGATCAGGTATTCCGGAAACTCCGCGGATGCATCCGCAGGCAGCACCTGGGCTTCCGGATCGCCATCCGGCGAAAACGAGAAAACGAGCTGAAAGCCCTGGCCAGCATTCGATAGCACGATCTCGCGCAGTTTTTCCCGATGAAAGCGCGCCTCATCTTCCGGCTGCAAGGCGAGTTGAAAATGCATCCGGCCATCCAGGGTGTACATCGACAGCTTCTCGTCCTTGACGCTTAGCGTATGGCGATCGAAATACACCGGGGAATTGGGCAGGAAGATCAGGAGCGGAAGCGCAGACCCGGGGCGCTTGGCGATATTCAGGGGGCTGTTGGGATGCTGCAACACCAGACGGCAGGTTCGGGAGACGGAATAAATCGCATTGCAGACCATTTGCGAGCCGACCTGGGGGAAACGCGCACGCATCGCCCGATACGCCAAATGGTGCAGGCCCACCCGGTTCCAGCAACGGGTCTGCTGGACAATGGGCGCGATCGCGTTGCACACGTCGGCGAACGCCTTTTGCAGGGCAAGCAAACGCGCCGCCTGCTCGGGCGAGGTATTCAGCGGAACGCGTAGAGCAAAAGTCATATAGGAACTATAGCATGAACTTCCTATATGAAGTCAACTGGGAAATGGGGACAGACCACGGTTTCCCGCGATTTCCCGCCCTGTTTCCCGGCGCTAGCCCGGCACGCGCCCGTACCGGTCCTCGAAGCGCAGGATGTCGTCCTCGCCGAGATACGAGCCGGTCTGGACTTCGATCATCACCAGGTCTGCCGCGCCCGGGTTCGCGAGCCGGTGCTTGTGGCCGGCGGGAATATACGTGGATTCGTTGGCCCGGACCCGCAGTCGCCCGTCGCCGTTGACGACTTCGGCTTCGCCGCTCACGACCACCCAGTGCTCGCTGCGATGGTGATGCATCTGCAGCGACAGCGACGCCCCGGGTTTCACGGCGATGCGCTTGATCTTGAACCCGGGACCTTCGTCGAGCACCGTGTAGGTTCCCCACGGCCGGTGCACCGTGCGGTGGTGGCGACTCGCCTCGTGCCCGCGCGACTCGAGCTGCTGCACGATGCGTTTCACATCCTGCGCCCGGTCGCGATGCGCGACCAGGAGCGCATCCGGGGTGTCGACGATGAGCACGTCGGACAGGCCCAGCGCGGCGACCAGCCGGTCCTCGGAATGAATGAAGCTCCTCTCGACGTCGACCAGCGCCGCATCGCCGCGCACCCGGTTGCCCTCCCCGTCCGGCTCAGTGAGCGCGGATAACGCATTCCAGGAACCGATGTCGCTCCAGTCGAACCCGGCGGGGACCACCGCGACCGACTCGGCCTTTTCCATCACGGCGTAATCGATGGAGGTGGACTCGATCGCCGCAAAGCTCGCCGCGTCGATTTCGATCGCCGTGCTGTCCGATGCGGATTTCGCCGCGGTCGCGTGCCAGCAACTGCGCGCCGCAGTCGCGAGCATGGGCGCGTGGCGCGAAAGCGCGGAGAGAATCGCATCGGTGCGAAAACAGAACATGCCGGAGTTCCAGAGGTAGCGGCCGCTCGCCATGAACGCTTCGGCGCGCGCGCGATCGGGCTTTTCCACGAATCGCCGCACCCTGGCGCCGGGCAGCCCGTGCAGCGGCTCGCCGGTTTCGATGTAACCGTAGCCGGTCTCCGGCGCGCTCGGGACGACACCGAAGGTCACCAGCTGCCCGTCCCCGGCGATGCAAATCGCATCGCGCGCGGCCTGCGCGAACGCCTCCTGTTCCCGTATCAGGTGATCGGCCGGCAGCACCAGCAGCACCGTCCCGGGGCCCAGCGTCGATGCCGCCCAATGGGCGGCAAGCGCTATCGCCGCGGCCGTGTTGCGCCCTTCCGGCTCCAGCAGGAAATGCACCGCCGCGCCCTGCGGCCCGTGCGTGACGCCCTCCACTTCATCGCGCGCCTGAAAATAGTACTCGCGGTTGGTGACCAGCAGAACCTCGCTGGTCGCGCAGCCGGCGGCGCGCTCGAACGCGTGCTGGAGCAGGCTCTTGCCATCGGGCAGACGGATGAACGGCTTCGGATACGCCGAGCGGGACACCGGCCAGAGGCGCGTGCCGGCGCCGCCGCAAAGAATGACCGATACAGTCCTGTTCATACGGCCGGTATCTTACGCGACGCCTCCGGCTTCCGGTGCGCAAATCGCTTTCCCGCGAGGTCGCGGCGGCGGCGTACCGGCCCGGCCGCGTGCCCCGTATTCACACGTACTCCACCCCGGCACCGGCCAATCCGACCAGATCGATGCGTTGGCTATTCATGTCGCTATTGGCGGCAATGACCAGCAGTTCGGCCTGGCTCATGCCGTCATCGAGCAGGCCGACATAGGTGTCCAGGTCGGCCGCAGCGGGCGCTGCGCCAACCACGCTCGTGTAGAGTTGGGTCACGACGGCTGCGTTGCTGAGCGATCCGGCCAGTTGCTGAAATACGCTCGAACCCAATACCAGTTCCGCCACCTCTTGCACGGTCATTCCCGCGTCGAAAGCCGCCAGACCCGCCCCGACAAAAGCCGGATTCGCGACGTATTGCGGCCCGAACGCCGCTCCGATCAGCTTGACGGTGTCACCGGCCGCGCCGTTCAAATCCAATGCGAGCTTCTTGTCGGCGAACTGCACGCGCTCGACACTGGTGACGGTGTAGTTATTGCCCGACACACTGTCGGGTGGCGGCGAACTGCCGACGCTGAGCTGGTATTTAGCACGGGGCAACGGCAATATAATGATGTCGATACCGTCACTGCCGTCGATCACTATGTTGCCCGAACCCACGGCGATCGTATCGTTGCCCGCCCCGCCCGTTACCGTGGCCGCAGCCGCAGCGACCGTGATCGTGTCGCCTTTGGGTCCCAAATATACCCTGGTGAAATCCGCGCTCATGTTGATCACGGTATTTTCGGTGAGCGTGCCCCTGAGGTCCAGGACTTCGACGGAAGCAATGTTCCTCAAATTGATCAGCCCGCCGTCGGTCAGCTTCAGCACATCCGTACCCGGGCCTCCGTCGAGGCTAACTACCGGCAGATAGGCCGCTGCGGTCGAGATCGTGTCACCCAGGCCGGTGGTCCCGGCCGAAGCCCATATCGCCGTGGCGGCGGTGATGTATGCCCATGGCGCACTCACCCTGATGGTGTTGCCGGTGATCGAGGCGATCAGGAAATCGTTCGCAGCCATCTTTTGATTCAACCATTCGATCACACCCGGCGCGGCGAGCGATGCGTAGTTGTCCGTGCTCGCATTTCCCGAAGAGAGCACCCCGAGCACGAAGGTTCCGTCCGCGTTCGAGTACCACAATGGCCCGCCGGAGGCACCTTGCCCTAGGGGCTCAGACGTGTGGTAGAGGTAGTATCGCCAATCATCGTAGTACGTGACCGATGCATTCATCATTCCGGGGCCGCTGCCGGGATATCCCGTTCCATTGGCCGAACCGCCGCTTCGAGCGCTGGAATCCAGGCGCATCCACCCGAGCGTGTCGCCCAGCGGCTCGGCGAAGTTCAGCAGCGCGAAGTCGTATTGGCTTTGCTCGGTCGAAATCGATCCGAGATGAGTGATGACGTCGTAATTGCTCCAGCTTGTAGCCACATACGATCCCAAAGGCGCGCTGAAAGGATCGTTATCGGCACCCGGATAGACCTCCACCTTGATGCCGTAGCGTGACTGGTCCAGCCACCAGGGCAACTGCACGACATGCGCCGCGGTGAGCACATCGTTCCTTCCGACCACGACGCCGCTGGCGTGCGAGCCGTTGACCTGCCGCCCGGCATCGGGATCGAACAAGGCCACAGTTCGTCCGGTCTGCTTATCGATATAAGTGACCGAGACGTAGACGATCGTCTGGTAGGGATAGGTAGTCCTATTGAGAATCTCGTCGGCCATAGGCCGAACATTCTACGTCATGCCGAACCTGCCGAACCTGCCGGACCTACCGGAGATAGGCGCACGGCGAGCCGCGCGCCCTGGAGCGGCGGTCCGGAGCCGGCGATACGTGGTAGCCTTGCCTGGGACTCATTGCCATGCCTATGAATCAGGATCGAGTGTGCGTTTCAGTGGTGAGTCACCTGCAGTCCCGGCTGGTCAAGGGTCTGCTCGATGACTTGGCCGCGCATTGCCGGGATACGGTCTGGGTTGTCCTCACGCTCAACGTAGAGGAATCGCTGCCCTTCGAAACCGGAGACTTCGGTTACCCGATCGAACTGGTGCGCAACCGTTCGGCGCGCGGCTTCGGCGCCAACCACAACGCGGCGTTTCGCCTGTGCCATGGGCGAGCGTTCGGCGTGCTGAACCCCGATATCCGGCTTGCGGCCGACCCCTTCCCGGCGCTGATCGAGGAACTGGAACGCACCGGTACCGGGGTCGTCGCGCCGCGCATCGTGGACCCCGCTGGCCGCACCGAGGATAGTGCGCGGCGCTTCCCCACGCTGTCGGGTCTGGCGGCCAAGGCATTGGGGCGCGCCCACGCGCTCGACTACGAAATCGGCTCCACGCCGTTTTCGCCGGACTGGGTTGCCGGGATGTTCATGCTTTTCAGGCACGACGCATTCCGGGCGGTCGCCGGATTCGATGAAAGGTATTTCCTCTATTACGAAGACGTGGACATCTGCGCGCGCTTGCGCGCCGCAGGCTACGGCGTGCGCCTGGTCCCCGCCGTATCCGCGGTGCATGATGCCCGCCGGGCCAGCCGCAGCCACTGGCGACATCGCGCATGGCATCTGCGGAGCGTGCTGCGCTATCTTTGCACCACAGGGCGATCCGCGAC
>Ga0155954_1180_pt1 | contig 17684 bp, 18 predicted proteins | sample RifCSPlowO2_02_FD_107608 | JGI IMG/M metagenome (GOLD analysis project Ga0155954, IMG submission 107608) | Betaproteobacteria bacterium RIFCSPLOWO2_02_FULL_65_20
GATCACGACTCCGGCCAGGTTCTCCTCGGCCAACAAGCGGAACTGGGCCTCGCTCGCGCGCAGCGCGCGCTCCTGCCGCTCGGCGCTTTCGCGCCGGTCTCTCTCGTGATCGGCTTCAAGGCGGTCGTACTTCCGCTGCCGCCGCTGGCTGAAAGTCAGTCCCAGGATCGCTGTCAGCGCAATCGCCCCGTAAAGCCCGCCATCCATGAGCGCATCCTTGCGCCACGGGGCATAGATGGCCGCAATATCCCGGCCGACGCCGACCACCAGGGGTTTGTCCATGGGAACATTTGCGGGTCTGATGGTGCGTATGGCCATCATGAGCTCCTCGCCGGTGGCATAGCCGGTACCGGTCATGACCGTGGCGGCCTGCCCGCTGTCCCGGTGCCGGCTGAAAAAGGATCCGGGTTTGGCCAGGTCGATTCCGGCTGCCCGCTCGTTCAGCGGCATGTACAAGAACCCCATGCCGTCGCCGTGCGCAATCGAAACCCACATGTCCGGCGCGTAAAGCACGGACTGCAGCAAAACGTTGAAATACTCGGGGTCAAGCGCCGCCGAAACGATGCCGGCAAACTCTCCCCTGGACCCGGTCGCCACTCGCGTCCCGTTGATCAAAAATACCCCCAGCACGGTCTTGAACGGCGGAGAAACGTAAAGCGTGGCCGGGTCCAGGCGCTCGCGCGGAACCTTGAAATACTCGCGAGCGCTGAAATTCATGCCGATCAATTCGTCCCGGCTTGAGGCCAACACCGTGCCTTCGGCATCGAGGATGGACATCGTGCGTACACCGGGCATCGCATCGGCCAAGGTCTTGAGATGGCGGGATGCTGCGGCGCCTATGCTTTTGCGGTTCGAAAGTGAATAGTCATTTCGAACCCCGGCCAGGGCATTGTTCACCCCCTCCAGTTGACGCCCCAGATTCTCATCGATCACCCGGGCCTGCACTTGCAGCCGGTCACGCTCCAGCGCTTCGACCCGGCCGCGTTCGTCGTAAACCCAATAGCCGACGAGCGCGCCAAGGATCAGCAGCGCCGTGCCAAGCAGCATCCACTCAATCCGGTAGCGGCGTGTTTGCAAGGTGCCTTGTCCGGTCATCCGGGGATTTCACCGATTGTAAGGCCTGCGGAACCAGTCGGCGTGAGGTCGCTTGAACGCCGGTAAGCGATCACGGCACCACGGTCGACACCAACGTTCTGGTCTACCGCTTCGACCCCAGGGATCCGGCCAAGCAGCGTGTCGCGCGTGAGCTGCTGCGTGAGGGCATCGAGCGCGGCACGCTACGCGTTGCGCACCAGGCGATCGTCGAATTCGTTCAGGCCGTCACCCGGCCGCTGGGTCGCGGCAAACCGAGCCTGCTGGCGCGGCCGGATGCGCTGCACGAGGCCGAAGTGCTGCTTGTGCAGTTTGAGGTCCTGTCCCCGACGGACTCGATGGTGCGCACTGCAATTCGCGCGGTCGCAACGTATCAGCTCGGCTGGCTCGACGCGCACATGTGGGCCTATGCCGAGCACTACGGTCTGGAGGAGATTGTATCGGAGGACTTTTCCGACGGGCAATTGATCGGGACCGTGCGCATTCGTAATCCCTTCAAGACTCCATGACCACCCCGCCGGCGGGGTCCGGTCTTGACCCGGCGCAAATGCGGCTATGCAGGCCCTGACGCCTTAACCCCGCTGTGGGCCTAGACGAGCGTCCGTAGCAGCCGCACCGCGGGCGCGACGCGCACGCCTTCGGGACTGCGGTAATCCTTGGTTCCGGTCGCCGAGATCTGCCATGCATCGGCGTCGGGAAACCGCGCCTTCAGGTAACTACGGCGACTTCGAGTTCAAGAACCTCGAGGCCGATACCCAATATATCCTGAGCATCGAGCACGCCGGCTGCAAGCCGCGCGAACTGCGCGTGCACACCGGCGCCGACCCAAACGTCGGAACGATCGTGATGGAGCCAGCAGTCTGAGCGGGTACGACCACCTCGCCGGTTGGAAGCGATGGCAGGTGTTGGCTGTTGTTCTGACCGATCCTCCTGCCCGCCTGCCGCGCGGGGTTCGGCTATTTTCCCGTAGTTTGCCGGGGGCGATTCTTCGCCGGAATTGTGGAATATAATACAATCGTATTCCACAATCGAAGGAAGACGCTTGAAACTGAAATTCTTCGACCTGTCCTTTCGAACCGCCTATGCCCAGGCGAAGGAGCTGGCGCTTGCGCAGGGACAAATTCCGCTTCTCACGGCGGGAACTCTGCAGACGGAAAAGCGCGCAGACAAGCATTTCGTCTATCGTTACCGCTACGACGCCTCCGGGAAGCGCGTCACCGAGTATCTCGGCCCTGAAGACGACGCGGGCACCGCGACCAAGGTGGAACGGGCGAACGCCGAAATAAGCGAGGCCGCGATTGTGGCGGGTTACAGCCGCGACTTGCGAAAAGTGGGTTTCCACAGCACCGACAACTCCGCTTTGGTTACCGTGGCGGCGCTGTTCAACGCCGGCATTTTCGGCAACGGGGGAATTCTGGTCGGCACGCATGCGTTCGGTGCGATCCTGAATGAACTAGGCGTCGCGGACACGTCTTTCGCCATGACCGAGGACGTCGACGTTGCGCGCGCCCAGCCGATCCAGATCGCGGCGCTCCCGGAGGGAGGCTTGCTCAAATTGCTGGATGAGACAGGACTGCCGTTTCACGAAGTTCCACAATTGAAGCGCAACGAGCCGCCGACTTCGTTCAAGGTGCGCGGAAAGAAGCTCAGGGTGGACTTGCTGGTTCCGGCAAAGGGCGCACCGTACAAGACCGTGGTCGTACGCGAACTGGGTGCGCACGCGACAGGAATGCCGCACCTGAAATTCCTTCTGGAAAAAACGACGCAGTCGGTGTTACTTGGACGGGACCGCATTGTCCCGATCACAGTGCCGCATGGCGGCCGTTTTTGCGTGCACAAGCTTGCAGTGTACGCATTGCGCGGCGGCAGCAATCCGAAGAGCCGGAAGGACGTGGCGCAGGCGGCACTGTTGGCGGCGGCAATGTCGCAGGACCAGGAATTCATGTTGCACGATGCGATTGACGCCATGGACAAGGCGCTGCGCTCCAAGGCGAAGGCAGGGGCCCGGCGCGCCATCGGCTTGCTCGAGGACGACTACCCCGAAGCAGCGGGTCTGCTGGCTGCCTTGGCCTGATTGTGGAACACAAACAGATTAAGTTCCACAATCGTTCCTTAACCGGTAATTCCGCCAAAATGTCGCTCGGATCGAGGTCCTGTCCAGTGGAGTCATCCCGAGGGATTTCCGCCCCGGGCGGCGGCCGCGGTGCGGTAGAATGCGCGCTTCGCAGGTTGGCGCTGCGGTTTTGATCGATCATCCTGCTGCAGATATTTCGCTGCGATAATCGATAGCAAGCTAGCCGACAACAAAGGAGGAGATATGCGCTTTGACTATGCACCTGTTTCACCGATCGCCCGAACTCTGGCGATTGCATTTGCAATGACAATTGCCGCGTCGGGTTCCTCCGCCGTGCACGCACAGTCGTATCCTTCGAAGCCGGTAAAAATCTACCAGGGCTTCGCCGTGGGCGGCAACGCCGACACCATCGCCCGCCTGGTTGCGCAAGGCCTGTCCGAGGAGCTTGGGCAGCAGTTCCTGGTCGAGTCCAGGACCGGCGCCGGCGGCAACATCGCTTCGGATTTTGTCGCGAAGTCCGCCCCCGACGGCTATGGCCTGGTGCTGCTCACAGGCGGACATGCGGTATCGGCGGCGATGTACAAGACGCTTGCCTTCGATCCGCAGAACGACTTCAAGTGGTTATCGCTGGTCAGCGTGTTCCCGTTCGTCATCGGCACCAGCGTCGACAGCAAGATCAAGACCATTGCCGATCTGATCGCGACGGCGAGGAACGAGCCGGACAAACTGTCGTTCAGTTCGGTGGGGGTCGGCACCACGCAGCATCTCGCCGGCGAACTGCTGCAAGCCACGGCAAAGATCAAAATGCTGCACATCCCCTACCGGGGCGGCGGCGCGCCGGTGCAGGACGTGATTACCGGTCGCGTCGACATCCTGTTCGACTCCGTCACGGTTTCGCGGGCACAGGTTGCCGGAGGCAAGCTGCGCGCCCTGGGGGTGACCTCGACCAGCCGCATACCGCAATTGCCGGACGTTCCGGCAGTCGCGGAGACGCTGCCCGGATTCAATGTGACCTCGTGGGCAGCCATTGCCGCGCCCGCCGGCCTTCCGGCCGAGATTGCCAACAGGCTGCACGCCGCCATTGCAAGAACGGTTGCCAGACCCGACGTCGGAAAACGGCTGTTCGACCTCGGCGGCATCGCCACCTCGAGTACGCCGGAGGAAACGGCGACGCATGTCGCCCGCGCGATCGCAACCTGGAAGCGGGTTGTGGAGCAGGCCAACATTCCCAAACAGTAGCGCGCACTCAGCGGCAGCCGGGCACGACCTGTGCAGTGGCGCAGCGGGTCGCCCGGCAGCGAATCACGCCGCCGGAACCACCGTGCCGGCGCACTCTCCGAAGCCGATTCGCGGGTAGCCCGGACGCTCGCACCACGCACGCATGATGACGGTGTCGCCGTCCTCGATGAAGCTGCGCGTCTCGCCGGTCGGGAGCGTAACGGGCGACTTGCCGCCGGCCGTCAACTCGAGTATCGAGCCCACGTCTTTCGCGTCGGGGCCGGACTGCGTGCCCGTTCCGAGCAGGTCGCCGGGCTGCAGATTGCAGCCGTTCGAGGTATGGTGCGCGAGCATCTGGAAGGCGGTCCAGTACGCGTGCCGGAAATTCCCCCGCGATAGCCGCGTCTCGCCCATGCCCATCGCGCGCGCCTTCGCGGTTTCGAGGCAGACCTCGAGCTGCACGTCGAGCGCGCCGCGCCCGCGGTTGTCCGGCGATTCGAGATAGGGCAGGGGCTGCGGGTCCGATGCGTCCCGGGTCCATTCGCAGCGGAATGGCTCGAGCGCTTCGAGCGTCACGATCCAGGGCGAGATCGTGGTGGCGAAATTTTTCGCGAGGAACGGTCCGAGCGGCTGGTACTCCCAGGCCTGGATGTCGCGTGCCGACCAGTCGTTCAGCACGCACAGCCCGAACACATGCGACTCGGCTTCGGCGAGCGGCACGCGCCGGCCTGCTTCGTTGCCCGGCCCCGTGAAAATCCCGAGTTCGAGCTCGTAGTCCAGGCGCTTTGAGGGTCCGAAAGCCGGCTCTGCCGCCTCCGGCGCCTTGGTCTGTCCCATGGGGCGGGCAAACCGGTGACCGCTGACGCGTATGGACGACGAGCGTCCGTGGTAGGCGATCGGCACCCATTTGTAATTCGGCATCAGCGGGTTGTCGGGCCGGAACATCCTGCCCACGGTCGTGGCGTGATACACCGAGGCGTAGAAGTCGGTGAAGTCGCCGATCACCGCAGGAAGCGCGTGCTCGGCCTGCGCCTGCGGAACAAGGTGTGACCGGAGCCTGGCCGCCTGTGGTGCTCCCTCGCGCAATGCCCGCGACAACGCGAGCCGCAGCGCGGACCAGTGCCCGGGTCCCAGCGCCATGAATGCGTTGAGCGTGCTCCCGGCGCAGGCCGCGGCCGCGACGGCCGCATCGCCTTCGAACTCGGTCTGCGCTGCGGCCAGGTCGAAGATCCGGTCGCCGATGGCGACGCCGCAGCGATAGGGTTCATCCGAACCCTTGCGGCGGAAGACGCCGAAGGGCAGGTTCTGGACCGGGAAGTCGCACTGCGCGGCATTCGCCGCGTCAACCCAGCTTTTCAGTTCCGGATCGTGCGTTTCATTCAGACGCGTCATTTCAGGGCTTTCCGGTGTAGTGTTTCTTCAGCCCCTGCCAGCACCGGGAATAATCGCGCTGGCGCTCCGGTGCCTCGATCGCGAATCGGGTCGGCTGGATTGCGTAGCGCGTCTCGAACATGAAGGCCATGGTGTTCCCGAGCTTGTGCGGCGTGAGTTCGATGCTCGATGCGCGCTCGAAGGTTTCGGCATCCGGGCCGTGGGCGGTCCACGAATTGTGCAGACTGCCGCCGCCCGGAACAAAGCCCGCGGCCTTGGCGTCGTACTCGCCCTGGATGAGGCCCATGTATTCGCTCATGACGTTGCGGTGGAACCAGGGCGGGCGGAAGGTGTCCTCGCCCACCATCCAGCGCGGGGGAAAGATCACGAAGTCGACGTTCGCCATGCCCGGCGCGGCCGATGGCGAAGTGAGCACCGTGAAAATCGACGGGTCCGGGTGATCGAAGCTCACCGTGCCGATCACCATGAACTTGGTCAGATCGTACTTGTAGGGCACGAGATTGCCGTGCCATGCCACGACGTCCAGCGGCGAGTGATCGATGCTTGCCGACCAGAGGTTGCCGGCAAACTTGGTGACGATCTCGTGCGGATCGTCCCGGTCTTCGTAGGCGGCCACCGGGGCGAGGAAATCGCGCGCAGCGGCCAGCCCGTTGGATCCGATCGGGCCGAGTTCGGGCAGCCGCAGCATGGCGCCGTAGTTCTCGCAGAGGTAGCCGCGGGCGGGGCCTTCGGGCAGTTCGACGCGAAAGCGCATGCCGCGCGGGACCACCGCGATTTCCAGCGGAGCCACTTCGAGCACGCCGAGTTCGGTCGCGAGGCGCAGGCGCCCGAACTGGGGCACCAGCAGCATTTCGCCGTCGGCGTTGCAGAACACGCGAGCGCTCATCGACCGGCTGGCGCAATAGACGTGGATGCCTATGCCCGCCTGCGCGCCGGCGTCGCCTGCGCCTGCGATCGTCAGCATGCCCTCGACGAAATCGACCGCTCGCGTCGGGAGCGCAAACGGGTTCCAGCGCAGCTGGGCGGGCGTGGCGTCGGTTTCGGTGAACGGCGCGGTGCGGACCAGGCCGTTGTCGATGCGCTGGAACGGCCCGTGCGACGCCGAGGGGCGGATGCGGTAGACCCAGGTGCGGCGATTTTCCGCGCGCGGCGCGGTGAATGCGCTGCCCGAGAGCAGTTCCGCATACAGGCCATAGGGTGAGCGCTGCGGGCTGTTGCGCCCCTGCGGAAGCGCGCCGGGCAGCGCCTCAGTGCTGAAGTGGTTGCCGAATCCCGACTGGCTGCCGGGGGCGGGGCTGGTCGACGCGGGCGTCCGCCGCGGCCGATGGTTTGGCGTGCGTCGGTCACTATTCAAAATGGAGCCTCCGGTAGAAATGACCCGTTGCCGGGCAATGGTCTATTGCGGCGCGATCCCCGGTTCCTCGTCTTCCCGGCGATCAGCAGCGCCAACAGGCCGAGGCCCGATATCCGTCTCATTCTTGCACCTTTCTATCGCCCTGGTTCGGACGCGCAACAAAGAGTCGATCCACCGGGAGAGGCATTATATGACCCGCAAAGCGGGGTCCGGCACGCTCAGGCTACGCTCAAGCCTCTGTTTCCTCAACCACGCCGAACGGGACGTCAAATGGAACCAAGCGCTCATTGTCGAACGAGGGGAAACCTCCTCGCTGGCGGTCGCAGTCCGCTGGTCCGGCGGCCGCCTCGCGGACCAAGGAGAATTGTCACAGGGAGAATTCCAGTCTGTCCGAAGCAATTATTTTCCGGCGTGACTTTTCGGCAGGGCGAGTTTTCGGCGACAATGCAACTGAGAGTTCCCGCATTCGAGACCAAGGAGCATGCAAATGGTTGAAGCTAACTTCGTAATCGACATGCAGCATCACCATATTCCGCCGCGGGCCCTTCAATATATCGGCAAGACTGCAGAATTCGATTTTTCGAAGAGCATCAACCGATTTCGCAACGCGGCGAGCAAGATTACCGACATCGAAGCCGACATCGCCTACCTGGACGCCGCCGGCATCGACATGGCGGTTCTCAGCACCGGGTCGTTCACTCCGAACGGAATCGAGTTTTGCCGGGTATGCAATGACGGTTATGCCGAGGTCGTCAGGCGGCATCCCAAGCGCTATATCGGCATGATCCACGTCTATCCGCTCGACGATCCGCAGCGCAATCGCGACGAGATCAAGCGCTGCGTCGAGGAACTCGGCTTGTCCGGTCTGGCGCTCGTGTCTTCGTACGGGGACACGAACATCGATTCCCGTCTGCTCGATCCGCTTTACGAAAGCGCGCTGGCGTACGATATGCCGGTATTCGTTCACCCCACTATCCGGACCGACCTCTGGGGCGGAGGACGTTACGACATGTTCGCCACGGTGTCGCGCGAATACGATCTGGTCAAATCCTTTGTCGAAATCTTCTACGGCGTGCTCCCGCGGTATCCCGGGCTGAAAGTCATCATGGCGCATTTCGGCGGGGGACTTACGGCGCTCAAGGGCAGGTTGCTCGCCTGGCACCAGCCCGAGAACATTCCGGTTCCGGAAATGAGCAGAGGGCGAGGACTGGCGATAGAGGAAGCCAAGGAACTGGGCCTTTACCAGGATTTCGAGTCGCGGCTGGCGAACTGCCTGTTCGATTCTGCAGGGTTCGGCGGCTGGCTGCCCGTCATCGAGTCATCGTTCGAAGCCTTGGGCCCGGACCATATATGCTTTGCGACCGACTATCCCTATGAGCTGGAAAAAGTCCCTCATGTGAGAAAAGTACTCGCTGACATCGAGCGCCTGGGCGCGAGCACAGAGGAAAAGAAGAAGTTTTTCGGGGGGAATGTGAAAAAGGCATTTCGACTCTGATCGGCGCCGGCGTCCATTCCATCCCGACCCGTTGCGGACGCTCACAAGTGCACCGGCGCGCTCGAAACTGAGGGCGTGCTCAACGGCCACCCGATGCGCCTCTGCGTCTCCTCCGCGGCCGTGCTTTTGCAGGTTCCCTTCCTGAGGTATCGAGGCAGATCATCATGAAAATATGCCAATACGACAACAACCAGGCCGGAGCCGTCGTCGGCGACCGGGTCTATCCGATAGGCCAGGCGCTGGTGCGCGCCGGACATGTGCGCGGCGGCTACACCATGCTCGAGATCATCGATGCGCTGGCGAACAGGCCGGGCGCGATGGATTCGATCCGCGAGGTTGAGAACACCGGCAAGGCGGTGGCCCTATCCTCGGCAAAGCTGCTGGCGCCAATCACCAACCCCCCTGCGATCTGGTGCGCCGCCTCGAACTACAAAGCGCACCAGCAGGAGATGGTTGAGCGGGTCAAGTCGACCACCGCCAGCCAGAACCTGAGCAAGGAAGACCTGATGTCAGAGTTTTTCCTGAAGCCGGCGAGCTCCATCGTCGGCCCGGGCGGCAACGTGATCCTGCCCAAGGTTTCCAGGCACGTGGATTTCGAGTGCGAACTGTGCGCCGTCATCGGGAGGACCGCGCACAAGGTCAGCGCGGAGAAGTCCCTGGGTCATGTCTTCGGCTATCTGATTCTCTGGGACCTCAGCCAGCGCGATCCCTGGGGCATCGGGCGCCAGAACACGCGCAACATCCGCAAGGGTTTCGATACCTTCACCGGTCTGGGTCCGTGGATCGCCACCGCGGACGAGATTCCCGATCCGCACAACCTCAGGTTTCATGTCGACCAGAACGGCCAGACCAAGATGACCGCCTGGACCGGGGACATGATCTGCAATCTGTTCGACCACATCCCGTTCCTGTCCGGATGCGTCACTTTGGCCCCCGGGACCCTCATCAGCACCGGCACGCCGGCCGGGGTGCAGCGGCTCGCGCCCGGGGATCGCCTGAAAGGCGTGATGCAGAACATCGGCGAGATGGAACTCGGCGTCGTGGCTGAAAGCTGAACATTGTTGATTGCTGGATCAGGGAGGACGCCAGTGTAAGGGTAATTGTGGTACGGAAAAATGTACCGACGTGAGAGACAGTTGCCGATCTGCCGGAGCGGCCGCCCGGACACGCTTGGCGCGGCAAGGTGCGCAAGGCGGACCTCATGAACGCGCCGGGAGATCGTCCGCACGATCCGGGGTCTGCGGGCTTTGATCTACAGCAAAGCGGGGCGCCTGCGGCCGCATCACCATTGCGTCTCGCTCCGCAGGGGGCGCGGCCCGGACGGTGCGCCAAGCGCGCGCCGGCGATGCATCGACAACATTGGAACGCCATTTCAGAATTGCGGATATGGCATCTGATCCAGGCGGGCACGAGGGGATGTATCCCCTCATTTTGCAATGAAGGCTCAGGACGCACAGCATGAAAATCGACATCTACTGCCACCTCATTCCACCCAAGCTCAAGGAGCTCATGTTCGAGAAGCAGAAGACGATCCGCGAGCTCAAGACCAACGTCAGCCTGCATGACCTGGACGCGCGGTTTCGCCTCATGGACAGGTATCCAGACGTGATCCAGGTGCTGACCGTTCCGGGGGCGACGCCCGACGACCTGGCAGGCCCCAAGGGGGCGGTCGACCTCGCGAAAAAAATCAACGACGAGCTGGCCGAACTGGTCGACAGGTATCCATGGCGGTTCGCCGGCGCCGCGGCAGTCCTTCCCACCAGCAACATCGACGCCTCGCTCAGGGAGATCGACAGGGCGGTCAACGAACTGAAGCTGCGCGGCATTCTGCTGCGCATTCCGATCAACGGCAAGCCCGTGGACAGGCCCGAGTTCCTGCCGCTGTACCAGAAGATGTGCGAGCTGAACCTGCCGATCTGGTTCCACCCGCACAAGAGCCCGAAGGTACCCGATTATCCCGACGAGACCGAATCCAAGTACATCATCTGGCACATGTGGGGCCTGGTGGTCGAGTCCACCTACTCGATGACGCGCCTGGTGTTCAGCGGGGTGATGGAGAAATTTCCAAAGCTGAAAATCATCATTCATCACTGCGGCGCCATGGTCCCCTACTTCTCCGAGCGGATCACCAACCACTACAACCAGTCGGAAATGCGCAACAAGACGAACTTCACCGTGGGCCTCACTGAAACGCCCGCCGATTATTTCCGCAGGTTCTACACCGACACCGCGCTCATCGGAAATACCCCGGCGCTGATGTGCGCCTACGATTTCTACGGGGCCGAGAAACTGCTGTTCGGCACCGACTCGCCTTTCGACGCGCAGATCGGCGACTACGGCACCAAGCGAACCATCCAGGCGGTCGAGCAGATGGACATTCCGGCGCCTGAAAAGCGCATGATCTTCGAGGGCAACGCGAGAAGACTGCTGCGCCTCCCCGTTTAGCGGGATCCGACGGACAGAAGCTGGAAGGACAATCGCAATGCAGGGGAAAATCGCGCTCGAGGAACATTTTGCGCCGCCGGATACGTTCGAAGTCAAGTTCCAGTACGTCAGCACGCGGCTGCCCGCCTGGCCGGAGTTCGAGCGGCGCCAGGTGAATTTTTTCGAGCAGGCGCTGCGCGACATGGACAAGACCGGCGTGGAGATGTCGATCACTTCCCTTGGCGCCCCGGCGATTCAGGCCTTGCTCGACCCGGGGCAGGCGGCGCAGGCCTCGCGCAAGTGCAATGATTTCCTGAAAGCGAGAATCGACGAGCATCCGGGCCGCCTGGCCGGGTTCGCGGCGCTTCCGATGCAGGAACCCGAGGCGGCCGCCAGGGAGTTGACCCGTTGCGTCAGGGAACTCGGATTCGTGGGCGCGCTGGTCAACGGATTCACGCAATTGCAGGAGCCGGATTCGGCGCTCTATTACGATCTGCCGCGCTATTTGCCGTTCTGGGAGGAAGTCGAGAAGCTCGACGTGCCGTTCTATCTGCACCCGAGGAATCCGATGGCCAGTCAGCTGCGGATCTACGAGGGGCATCCCTGGTTGCTGGGCTCGGCATGGGCCTTCGGGATCGAGACGTCCACGCACGCGCTGCGGCTCATGGCAAGCGGCCTATTCGACAAATGCCCGGGGCTCAAGATCGTCCTCGGACACCTCGGCGAGGGATTGCCCTCGGGCATCTGGCGCGTGGACCATCGCATCAAGATGGGCGGTGAGCGCACTCCCGCCAAGAAACCGTTGGCAGAATATTTCCGCTCCAATTTCTACATCACCACCAGCGGCAATTTCCACGACTCGACGCTGGCCGCCGCGTTGACAGAGCTCGGCTCCGACAGGATCATGTACTCGGTGGACTATCCGTTCGAGTATTTCGAGCAAGCCGCGGAATGGTTCGACAGCGTGGCGATCAGCGAATCCGACCGGCGGAAGATCGGGCGGCTCAACGCGCTTTCGCTGTTCAAGCTGAAAGGCTAGCGCGGGGGTCTCCTCGCCGCGGTTTCCGGCGCGCGGCGCTGAGCGACGGCCGGGGGACCTCAGGTGCGCGGGCTGAGCCGCGTCAACGGACCTACGGCACCATCAGCGGCTCGGGCTTGCCCACGGCGTAGCCCGAATCGGGAAAAGCGGGAGAGCGGACCGAAAGAGCGATGAAGTCAAAGCACAGTGGGGCGGGGTCTTGCAATGGCGTGACGCGCTGGGGCAAGGCCTCACCCCAATGCTTTACCACGCGGTGCGGACGGGATAGCGTGAAATGAACGGGTCCGGAGTGAGCAGCGTGAGACCATGGGCGAGCGCCTGGCACACCAGCATGCGGTCGAAGGGGTCGCGGTGATGCCCGGGAAGCTTGCCGATTTGCATGACCGATTCCTCATCGAGCGCAAGGCTTTCGATGCCGTGCCGCTCGCGCAATTGCGGCAGATAGCGATCGGGCGTCTGCGGCAACGTCAGCCGTCCGAGTGCATGCTTGACCGCGATCTCCCACACCGAGACTACGCTCAGGTAGACCTCGTTGGCGGGATCCGCGAATACCTCCCGCGCCCTTGGAGACAACGCGCTCGAATCCTGCGCGATCCAGAGGAAAGTGCAGGTATCGAGCAGCAGCTTCATGAGGATTCGGATTCGCCGGCGAATGCCGTGACCAGATCCTCCGGCAAGGGGTCGAAAAAGCTCGCCGGAACGGTGAATTCCCCCGCCGCCAGACCGATGGGGCGTTTGCGCGTGCGCGGCTGGCGCAACGGCCGGATCTCTGCGATCGGCGTATTGCGCTTGCACAGCACAATGGTCTCGCCCCGGCGCAGCCGCTCGAGATACGCCGAGAGGTGGGTCTTGGCCTGATTGATGTTGAGCTTGATCATGGTTCAATAGTAGACCATGTTAGGAGGCATGTCAAACACGACCGAACGTAGGTCCGGTACCGGACTTTCGCGGAATGGCCACGCGCCACCGGCCGAGGCCGTGGTCTCGCGCATGAATTAGCCGACCGCGTTGAGCGTATTTCCGCCGACCGTCACCGGATGCGCGCCGATCAGCGCAAACGCGATCACACAGGGCGCCGTGCCGCGGTTGACCCAGTTGTGTATCGTGCCGCGCTGCACCAGCACATCGCCCGCCTTGAGGTGTGCAGTGGTGCCGTCGAGGTCCATGTCGATCTCCCCGGAGATCACCACGGCATAGTCGATGCTGTCGGTGCGATGATTGCGCGCCGCCACGCCGGGGGCGTAGTGCACCACCCTGAACACCGTGCCGTTGCCCTCGCTGGTGCCGACCGGGCGGTTGGATCTGTCCTCGTTGCCGTTGTTGTCCACCGGAAAACCCTCGGTGGTCCAGATCACTGCCGCCTGCGCCCCGGGGCGGGTCGTGGCGACGTTGTGCGCGATTTCGTCGATCTGCACGACCGCGTTTCCGGCCGCATCGTGCCCGGTGACCACTCTTCGGATCTGAAATGACATTGCATGCTCCCAGCGCTCGTGAGGATACAGATGATCGGCCCTTATGGACAAGGGCGAATCGCTTCACCGCTGGAATCGGGATAAAATTGAAACGGATTTTTCGGTCTGGCCGGGTGGTGGACATTGTCCGGGCAGGCCGGGAGTCATTTGAAGCGTGACAGCGAGTCATATACCGCAGCACAGGAGCATCGCCATGTCGAAGAAACGAATTCCCGAGCCCAAACTCATCCGTCCCGACGACATCAATCCGCACCACAACTGGACCCGCCCGATACACGCCCCCGGCCACACGCAGGTGGATTTCGAGGAGCGCATCAATTTCCGGCGCTTGCACGATTACCGCCTCGCGCGCACGCGCGCCGCGCTGTACGAATCGGGGCTGGGCGCGCTGTTATGTTTCGATCAGCACAACATCCGCTACACGACCAGCACGGTCATCGGCGAATGGGCGCGCGACAAGCTGACGCGCTACTCGCTGCTTACCGGCAACGGCGATCCCTACATCTGGGACTTCGGCTCGGCAGCCAAGCACCACCGGCTCTACGCGCCCTGGCTGCACATCGACCACTGCCGCGCGGGAATGCTCGGCATGCGCGGCGCGACGGGCGGCGACGTGGTGTACTTCCGCGACGCGGCCAAGGAGATCAAGGCCATCCTCGACGCCGAAGGCGTGGGCGACATGCCGGTAGGGGTCGACGTGGTGGAGCCGCCCATGCTGTTCGAGCTGCAGAAGGCCGGCATCGAGGTGCGCGACGGCCAGCAGGCCATGCTTCAGGCGCGCGAAGTCAAGAGCATCGACGAGATGATGCTGCTCAACATGGCCTCTGCCATGGTGGACGGCGTCTACCAGGACATCGCCGAGGCATTGAAGCCCGGCATCAAGGAATCTCAGATCGTGGCGCTCGCCACCGCGCGTCTGTACGAAATGGGCTCGGACTGCGTCGAGGCGATCAATTCGATCTCCGGCGAGCGCTGCTCGCCGCATCCGCACAACTTCACCGACCGGCTGATCCGCCCCGGCGACCAGGCGTTCTTCGACATCATCCAGTCGTTCATGGGTTACCGCACCTGTTACTACCGCACCTTCAGCGTCGGCCGGGCGACGTCGCCGCAGCGCACCGCCTATCGCAAGGCGCGCGAGTGGATGGACAAGGCGATCGACCTGCTGCGACCCGGCATGTCCACCGACAGGGTCGCGAGGACGCTGCCCAAGGCAAGCGATATCGGTTTCTCCAGCGAGATGGAGGCCTTCGGGCTGAACTTCTGCCACGGACTGGGGCTGGGCCTGCACGAACGGCCGCTGATCTCGCGGGTGAATTCGTTCAAGGAGCCGATCGAACTCAAGGTGGGCATGGTGTTCGCGGTGGAAACCTATTGCCCCGCGACCGACGGCGTGTCGGCCGCCCGGATCGAGGAAATGGTGATTCTCGGGCCGAAGGGGGCGCAGATCATTTCGCTCTATCCGGCGCAGGATCTTCCGGTCGCCAATCCCTATTAAAGGCGGACCGCTGGCGCGGCCGCTTTAATTCCGCCGCTTGGAGCGACCCAAAGGGGTCGCTCAAGCGGCGGCTCAGTATGTAGTGCATACAGGAATATCAATGAAGACGAACAAACTGAAACTCGGCTGGATCGGTGCCGGCCGCATGGGATTCGAAATGGCGCAGCGGCTGGCCAGGGCCGGCTGCGACATCACGGTGTGGAACCGCACGCGCGCCAAGGCCGAGCCGCTCGCCAAGGATGGGGCCGGGATTGCGAGCCATCTTACCGAGTTGTCCGGCTGCGACATCGTGTTCTGCATGGTCGCCGCGCTGGACGACGTGAAGGAGGTCATCCACGGGCCGCAGGGGCTGCTATCAAAGTCGCAACCCGGCAAAGGCCCTGCGCCGCGCATGGTGGTGGAATGCTCCTCGATTTCGCTCGACGGTTCGGCCGAGCTGCGCGCGTTGCTCGCGGGATACGGCACCCAGATGCTCGCCGCGCCGGTCTCCGGGAACGCAAAGGTGATCAAGGCGGGCAAGCTCTCGTTCGTCTGTTCCGGCCCCAAGGCGGCTTTCGACGAGGTGGCGCCGCTGCTCGCGCACATCGGGCCGGCGGCCTCGTATGTGGGCGAGGGCGAGCTCGCCCGCATCGTCAAGATCTGCCACAACGTCATGCTGGGAGTGGTGACGCAGTGCATGGCCGAGATCACCGTGCTGGCCGAGAAGGCCGGGGTGCCGCGGCACGCGTTCCTCGCGTTCCTCAACCAGAGCGTGATGGGCTCCATGTTCACGCGCTACAAGACGCCGGCTTTCGTGAATCTCGACTTCAAGGTGACGTTCACGCCCTATCTGCTGCGCAAGGACCTGGACCTGGGCCTCTCTGCCGGGCGCGAATTCGAGGTGCCGATGCCGCTGGCTTCCGTCACCCGGGATCTGGTCCAGTCGATGATGGGCAACGGCATGTCCGATCAGGATTTCGCGATGCTGCTCATCCAGCAGGCCAGGGCGTCGGGAATCGAACTCAAACCCGAAAACGTACCGGTCAGCGACGGGCTACACTGATTCGTGCCTTTCGGCGGAATTCAAGCAGTTCGTGCATAAAGAAGTCGCGGACTACGCCAAGGTCATCAAGGCGGCCGGCATCAAGCCGCAGTGATGCAGAGCCCGGTCGGCTGACCGGACGCGATTCTTTCCCCGGGGCACCTCGCCCCGGGCGCCGGTTGGCGGTCACGGCAGTATCGCAGCGAGGACGCGCATGGCCAAGGATTCGAGGGTCGAATCGGCGATATCCCATTGGGCGCCGCGGTTCATATCGAACGGCGTGCTGCTTGCCGACTTTCAGGAGGTTACCGCCGGCATCGATCGCTGGGAGGACTGGTGCGGCGCGTGGTCGGCGCGCGCCGCTGTTCACGAGGCGCTAGGCCGGGAGGCGCTCGAGCAGGGGTACTGCCTGAGCGCGGGCGAGCATCTGTCCCGTGCGGCGGTGTATTACCACTTCGCCAAGTTCGTGTTCGTGCACGATCTGGACCAGATGCGCAGGGCGCACATGAAGGCAGTGGAATGCCGCGGACTGGCGCTGCCGCACCTGAGGCCGCCGGGCGAGCGCGTGGAGATCCCCTACGAAGGCGGGCACCTGGCGGGCATCCTGCGCCGGCCCGAGGGCGACGCCAGGCCTCCGGTGGTCATCATGGTTCCGGGCCTCGATTCCGCCAAGGAGGAGATGGAGGCCTACGAACTGCCGTTCCTTGCGCGCGGCATGGCGACCTTGATGGTGGACGGACCGGGGCAGGGCGAGGCGGAATATGAATTTCCGATCCGCGGCGACTACGAGGTGGCGGCGAAGTCCATGGTCGACTGGGTCTGCGGCCGGCCGGATGTCGATTCCGCGCGAATCGGACTGTGGGGCGTGAGCCTGGGCGGCTATTACGCACCGCGTGCGGCCGCATTTGAGAAGCGTATCCGCGCCTGCATCGGCCTGGCGGGGCCCTACGACTGGACGCAAATATGGGATGGGCTGCCGGAGCTGACGCGCGAGGCGTTCAGGGTCCGCAGCCACAAACGCACGCAGGACGAGGCCAAGCAGTTCGGGCGCACGCTGACGCTGAAGGGCGTGGCGAAGAACATCGAGTGTCCGCTGTTTCTGGTGACGGGAAAGCTGGACCGGCTGGTCCCGTGGCAGGATGCGCAGCGGATCGCCGCCGAGGCCTCCGGCCCGGTTGAACTGCTGGTGGTCGAGGACGGGAACCACATCGCGAACAACCGCCCATCCCGATGGCGGCTGAGGACCGCCGACTGGATGGCGGCGCAACTGGGTCTGGCTAGAGTCTGAATCAGGGAGGAGCGACGATGCGCGCGGGCGGGACGGCGGACACGTTCATCGTGAACGGTCGCGTCGCCACCATGAACAGGCGCCGGCCTTTCGCCTCCACGCTGGCGATCGAGGGCGGCACGATCATAGGCGTAGGGTCCGAAGCCGATCTCGACCATCTGCGCGGGCAGGGCACCGCCGTCATCGATGCCGGCGGCCGCACCGTCGTTCCCGGCCTCAACGACGCGCACACCCATTTCATCCGCGGCGGGCTGACCTATTCGATGGAAGTGCGCTGGGACGGATTGCCGTCGCTCGCCGACGGCCTGCGCATGATG
>Ga0155954_1011_pt1 | contig 17382 bp, 21 predicted proteins | sample RifCSPlowO2_02_FD_107608 | JGI IMG/M metagenome (GOLD analysis project Ga0155954, IMG submission 107608) | Betaproteobacteria bacterium RIFCSPLOWO2_02_FULL_65_20
TGCCGGGGCAGCGCGATCGAATGTGGCGGCGCCATTTTGTCTGCGCCGTAACTTGTCAGTATTAGCAAGCAGATTGGCTGCTCTGCCACGACTGGCGCGGAGTTTCGTTTACATAAGTCCGAGAATTGCTCCGGTTTCTGGGCGCCAGAAAGCGATCCGCGCGACTTTGTTCTGCCCTACAGCGAGATTCGGCGATTTGCCATCGATAGCTTACGAGAACGGGTTCACGAGCGTCACCCCGAGGCCGGAGAAGTGCGCGGTATTGCGCGTGACGAGCGTGAGGCCGTGTGTCAGCGCCGTAGCCGCGATCTGTTTGTCGATCGCGTTTTCTGGATGCGGTACACGCAAGCGGCCCCATACTTGGGCCTCGTCATGCGCGAAATCCAGAATGTGGTCGGCGAAATCATTCAGCACCGTCGCGAGCCATGCGTCGAGTCGATCGGCTTGCCTCGCGTCGCCGCGGTGCCGGATCGATTCTATGCCGCGGCGAATTTCGCCGATGGTGACGACACTCAGGTAAAGCGCATCACCCTTGGCGTGCGCGTTCGCGAAGAAGCGCCTGACGCCGGGGTTAGCCTTGCGGCGCTTGCGTACTTCGCTGACAACGTCCGTGTCAACCAAGTACGTTCGGGCTGGCGTCATCTTCGGTTCTGGTGAAATCCGCATCCCTGCCCACGTTCGGCATCGATGCGAGCACTTCGGCAAACGACTTCGCTTTGGACTTCAGCAATGCGGCCGCGAGAATTTCGCGATGCTCCGCTTCGGCGCTGCGGCTATGCTTGCCGGCGCGTGATTTCAGGGCGCGAACAATGCGTTCGTCGACATTGCGGACGATCAGGTTGGCCATGTCGGTTCCTTCTCCCAAGTGTACATCCAGAATGATAGCATTGATATCACACTGGCGCAGCTCGGCGAGTTGTTCGGTGGTGTCTCAGTTCGGCACACAGGATTTCAGACCCATCCGTGGATGAGCGACACGACTGACTTCATGCTTCTCCACGATTGGTTGTAATCCCGTCGATCGCCGCGACATCCCGCTCCGTGAACGATGCGAAGGCCTGCTGGACCTTGGCGACCAACGAGTCGCACTCGACAGGCTCTTCCAGTCGTTCGGGAATAGGAATCTTGATTTCCGCCAGCACGACCGTTCCCGACTCCCACCCGCGCACTTTGATTCCCCGGCCCAAAATGCGCACCATCTCATCCTCGGCTCGGCGACCGCCGCGACACCAAACCCAAGGGATCAAGGCTGCTTGGTTCAGGTCAATATTCACGCCGATCCAAAATTGCCTGTCCGTAGCTTTCTTCGGCCCGACCTTAAAGCTGAGAACCCACATATCTTTTTTGCGGATCCGCTGGACGGTGCTGATCGCACGGAAGTGTTCCTCGATCCCTGGCACACAGGTTTCCAGGAACTCGGCCACTTCCCGGTTCGCCGTGTCGCCGACCAGCTTGATTTGTTTCAGGACCTGGTCGGGGTTGGGCAGGCCTTCCACCTTGGGTTCCTCCGCCTCGTACAGTCGTTCCATTTCGGCGGCGTACTTCAGATAAAACAGCATGCATTCACCGAGATTGGACATGACCATCCTCCGTTTCACCAGCATCTAGCACCGATTCCAAGTAATCCACTACTGTGTAGGGATTCTTACTGTCCGGCGAAATGGAAGCCGGACACCCGCAAATATCCTGCAGCACGCCTGTCAGGTAGTAGCGCAGGAAATGATAGCCCGGTGTGTCCTGCAAGTCCGGGAGGACGCGGCGAAAAACACTCGCTAAATCCACGAATGACAAGACTTTCCATTTCCATTCGGCCCGATTCGTCCGGGGTGCCCGGCCGTCCGGCGTCAGGAAGACGCGAATTACCTCCGTTGATTGGGGGCAAGGCTCAAGCCAATCATCGTATTGGGACAGTTGCTCTTCGCCTTCCTCAGCATCAATCTTCGCTTCGATCACCAGAAGCCAATAGACTTCATTCCCCTTTTCCTCCCAGCGGCCCTTGGCGAAAACATCGAGCCGGCCGGCTTCGGTGCGGGCCGGCCCGCAATCGACCAAATATTCGCTCTCAACTTGGTCCACTTGGATATGGTGAATCTGTCTGCCTTTCCGAAGATGACGCAACAGGGCTTCGAGCAACCGGTTGCCGAACCCATGCTCCCCGTCGCCGAGCAACCACGCCAGGGTTCGTGTATGGGCGGTTTCCAGGCGACCGTAATCCATCGTTCGGAAAAGGCTGACCTGCCCCAGCAGTGGGTCATCGCACGGAATCTTAGCCAGGCATTGTTGCAAAAGCCGTTGGTGGTGACTGCGCCACGTGCTCAGATCCTCCGCCAGGGAGGTGAGATCGGCCACGGAGATAACCGGCTGTTGCAATGAAAAGGCCCGAGCATGCGCGTAGGCATCTTCCAGGTCGTTCACGAAGCTTAACGGCAGCTTGCCGTCTTCAGCCTTGGGACAAACGATATCGAGATCGGCCAGGAACGTGGCCGAGAATTGGGGCTGCATGGCCATATTATGGTATCGCTTTGTTTCCGCTAACCGTAACCGGGCGATCGTTTCTCACCACCTTCCAAGTCGCTACGCATGCCTAGCTTGCCCATTGTTTCGGCCGCCGATGTAGCAAGAGCCTGGGGCCGGCACGCGGTGCAGTAAGGACAGCGTGACCATCGCCGACAAAATGCCAGGCTCTATTCCAATGCCTGAAATCAATCGCCGAGTCGCAGAGCGGCGCGTAGGCGCGATCGTGCCCGGCGACATTGTGCCAGCGCTTGCCTGGCCATTTCCTTGTCGCTCGACTCCCCGGGATAGCGTGTTTCGACCGCGTATGCGGTAAGTTCTCGCAACGCCGGGCGCATCGCGGCCCATTCAGGGTGGCGGCCGAGCAACGGCATCAGCAGAGCTTCAAGGTTATGCGTTCGTCCAAAGGCGATACCGCATTCCTGCAGCAAGGCCTTGAGATACTTTTCCACGCATTGCTGAGCGTGGAAGCAGGCTGCATCGTAGTTGGGCGATTTGCGGGCGCGCGTCTCGCGCGCCGCCGTCGCGTAATCTCCCTCGGCCTTGTTCACCCATTCACGGGTGAGTGGCTTCATAGAGAATCTTGCCGTTCTTGACGACTTCCCGCAGGAAGAAATCGCTGCCGGCGAGGCGCTCGCGCATCTGCCGGGGCGTACGCACGATCACGTCAACCGGAAAGTCGGGCTCGATACGGTTCAGGATTTCAGCCGACTTGCGTGCGCCCTTGCCTTGGAAAGGCATGACGACGAGCAGATCCACATCCGAATCGTCGCGCGCGTGGCCGCTCGCATGAGAACCGAACAGGATAATGCGTTCCGGCCGGAATTCCTCTGCGATACGGCGGCAGAGTGCCCGAATTCTTGACGGCTTGATCATACCTATATTATGCCGAAATGATGCCAGAACGTCTCGAAAAAATTCGGAAATTGCGACGCGTTTCCATCACCTGTCGCCGCATAGTCTGGCGCGCAGGCGCTCGTGCCCTCTCCCTCATGCGAATTCGTCCACGTCCTTGAGCGATCGAAGCACATCCTCGTCATGCTCGACGGTGACCTCGTCCCCTGATTCCGCATAGCCCAGCGGCGCCTCGCCTCGCGCGTAACCTATCGCTCGGTAGCCGCGCAGCCGCTTCTCGAACATCCGCAGCAGTATCGGCACGCCGCGGTCGACGTAGTCGAAGATGCGGACCTCGGCCTTGCCGGGATGGAGGCGGTGCAGACGGCCCGTATACTGGATCAGGGTTCCCTTCCACGACACCGGCAGCGCCAGAAAGAGCGTGTCAAGCCGCGCATCGTCGAAGCCCTCGCCGATGCAGCGTCCGGTGGCCAGGACCAGCCGCTCCTCGCGGTTCGGAATCGCGGCGAGCCGTTCCCTTGCCCCACGCCGCTCTTTGGCGCTCATGCCGCCCTGGAGCACCACGAGATGGCGGGTGAACTTGATCAACTGGTCGGCGAAGTATTCGAGGTGGTCCTTCCTCTCCGTGAGGAGGATCGGCGAGGCGCCCTGTTCCAGGGCCTGAATAACGTCATCGAGGATCAGCCGGTTGCGCTTCTCGTCCGCCGCGAGGGCCGCGTACAGCTCCTGGATGCCGGGCGTCCCCTCGCTCGATGCGTTGAAACCCGTCTCGCGCACCAGAAGCTTGTGGGCGAACGGGCGTTGCGCCGCCTGGCTCTTCGGATCGATGGCGAAGCGAACCGGCCCGAGTTGCATCCCGGTGATCGGATGGTGCCCGTCGCGGCGCTGCGGAGTCGCAGTGAGCCCCACGACGTAGCGGGCCTTTGCCTCGGCCAGCACGCGCTCGAACGAAACGGCCGGCAGGTGGTGGCACTCGTCCACGATGACCTGTCCGTAGTTCGCGACGACATCCTCGACCTTCTCCTTGCGAACCAGGCTCTGGATCATCGCGACATCGAGCCGGCCGTTCCCGCTCTTCTTGCCCGCTCCGATCTGCCCGATCTCCTTGGGCTCGATGCCGAGGAATAGCGATAGCTGCGCCCGCCATTGGTCGAGGAGCGGGTACACGACCATCACATGGCGGCCGGAGAGGTGCCCGACGACCGCGGCGGCGTCGAAGGCGATGAAGGCCTGGTTCGGGCACTCGCCGCACTTCACCTTCGGGAGCTCGCAGACGCCCTTGACGAACTTGTTTCGGCACGCCGGCGCGTAGCCGGCTTTCCCGGTCTTCTTGCTCACGAACCGCGTGGGGAAGACTTCCTCGCGCCCACGGAACAGGGAGCGAAACAGCTTCACCTTCTCGGCAGACGTGTTCGGGACGGTTACCTCGGCGACCACCGCCAAGCGCTCCCGGAGTTCCGGTTCGGCGCCGAACGACGCCAGCTCGGCGCGGAGGGCGGCAAGCCGGCTTCGGGCATCGGCTTGTTCGGATTCAAGCCGAGCGACACGCCGCTCCTCCCGCGCGATGGCGTCGAGCAGTTCCTCGCGTCGCCCCGGCTGCGCCGTCTTCATCTAGACCTCAACTCGAACGATCACGGATGACAAACACGGCGCCGCAATGGTGTAATAAGACAAGCCGCCGCGGGTGCGCTGTTGGCGGACCTCATGAGCAAGGTCAGAGACCGCCGTTTTGCCGATACCGATTTTACTGCAAGGAGAACGAATCATGACCCACACCTTCCCCGAACTGAAGCACAAGACGCTGGTCGAACTGAAGGAGATCGCGGCGGGCGTCGAGCCCGCGGTGCAGGGCTACACGCAGATGAACAAGGAGCATCTGCTCGTGGCGATCTGCAAGGCCCTTAACATCGACATGCACGTCCACCACGAGGTGAAAGGCATCGACAAGAACGCGGTCAAGGCGAAAATCAAGGTATGGCAGAAGAAGCGCGATGAAGCGCTCGCCTCGGGCGACCGCAAGAGTCTGAGAGTCGCCCTCAACCACATCCACAACTTCAAGCATCAATTGCGCAAGTCGATGGTCTGAACAGCGCGATGAGTGAAATGGGGCCGTTCGTAGCCCACCGCCCGGCCGGCGCGCGACGATCAACGTGATCTCCGGCTTGGAGCGGATCGAACTCACGATACAGATCGCGCACCCGGCAGTCGCGCTGCGGCGCGCCGCATGACCGATCCCCGCCGCGAGCGCGCCCTCGCGTTCCTCGCGCTGCTCGTGGGCGGCGCGGCGATCGCCTTCTCGCCGATTTTCGTGCGCCTGGCCGACGTCGGCCCGATGCAAAGCGCCTTCTGGCGCGTGGCGCTTGCGGTGCCGCTGCTCGCAGTCTGGGCCTCTTGGGCATCGCGCCGCGATCGGGCGCGCGCGGCGATTGCACCCGCCGCGGCGATCGCCCCCATGCTTATCGCCGGAGCGGCCTTCGCCGGGGATCTCGCCTTCTGGCATCTGTCCATCGTCTATACGACAGTCGCCAATGCAACGCTGCTCGCGAACTTCGCGCCGGTGTTCGTCACGCTCGGCGGCTGGCTGCTTTTCCGGCAGCGCGTCACCGGCCTGTTCCTGCTGGCGCTGCTGATCTCGCTTGGGGGCGCGACACTGCTCGTTGGCCCGAGCTTCGGGGCCGGCGGACAGCGGCTGGCCGGCGACGCCTTCGGCGCGGTGACGGCGATCTTCTACGGCGCCTACATGCTCGCGATCTCGCGCTCGCGTGCCAGCGGCGGCACGGCGTCGGTGATGGCGCTGAGTTCGGCCGTGAGCGCGGCATTGCTTCTGCCGCTCGCGCTGATGTGGATGGGCGGACTGTTCCCGCAGTCGCCGCGCGGCTGGCTGATCCTGCTCGCTCTGGCGGTGATTCCGCAGGTCGCGGGGCAGAGCCTGATCGCGTACGCGATGGCGCATATGCCTGTTCCCCTGTCCGCGCTCAGCCTGCTCGTGCAGCCGGTGTTCGCGGCGATGTACGCATGGCTGCTTCTCGGTGAAGACATGGGTGCGATGCAGATCGCGGGCGGCGCGATCGTGCTCGCAGGGATCTACCTGGCGAGGCGCTGGGGTTGAGCGGCAGGCGAGCGACCGCTCTACTCGAAGCGGACCCTGGGCTCCCCGCCCTGGGCGGGTACGATGCGGCCGATTCGGAACACGGTCTCCCCGGCCGAAGCAAGCATTGCTGCGGCCGCGTCGGCCACCTCGGGTGCCGCCACGACCACCATGCCGATACCGCAGTTGAATACCCGGAGCATCTCCGCTTCCTCGACACTGCCCTCGCGCTGCAGCCACGCAAAAAGCGGCGGCTGCGGCCATGCCGACTTGCGGATCAGCGCATCGCAGCCCGCGGGCAGAACGCGCGGAACGTTCTCGATCAGGCCCCCGCCCGTGATGTGCGACAGGCCCTTCACGGGCATCTGCTGGATCAGCGCAAGCAGCGGCTTCACGTAAATGCGGGTCGGCTCGAGCAGCGCCTCGCCCAGCGGCCGGCCGTGGAAATCTGCGGCGAGATCGGGCCGGGCGCGCTCCAGGATGCGACGGATCAGCGAATAGCCGTTGGAGTGCGCACCGCTCGATCCGAGCCCCAGCAGCACGTCGCCGGAGGCGATCGACCGGCCGTCGATGATGCGGTCCTTTTCCACCACGCCCACGGCAAAACCCGCAAGGTCGTACTCGCCCTCCGGGTACATGCCGGGCATCTCGGCGGTTTCACCGCCGATCAGCGCACAACCGGCCAGTTCGCAGCCGCGCGCAATGCCGCGTATGACCTCGGTCGCGGTGGGCACGTCCAGGCGGCCGCACGCGAAATAGTCGAGGAAGAACAGCGGCTCGGCGCCCTGCACCAGGATGTCGTTTACACTCATCGCCACCAGGTCGATGCCGACGCCGTCGTGACGGCCGAGTTCGAAGGCGAGCTTGAGCTTGGTTCCCACGCCATCGGTGCCCGCGACCAGCACCGGATCACGATAGCGCTTGGCGACCTCGAACAGCGCCCCAAACCCGCCGATGCCGGCGAGCACCTCCGGTCGCATGGTGCGCTTCGCGAAGGGCTTGATCGCCTCGATGAGCGCGTCCCCGGCATCGATATCGACCCCGGCCTGTCGGTAGGAAAGCGGTTTGGAAGGCGTATTCAAGTTGAGAGCCCGCACTGATGCAAGTAAAGTAACGCGTTTCCAGTGGATTTTAATCGAAATGCCGCTTTCGGACGCCGACATCCGCCGGCTCGGATGGCTCGCGCTGCCGGCGAGCGCGGCGCCGCTCCTGGCGCTGCGCAAGCTGCGCGCCCGCTGTCTGGAGAGCGCCCTGTACGCAGGGCGACAATGATGCAGCAACTCGTGTTGGAGCTTGCACCGCCGGCCCCCCCGAGCCTGGAGAATTTCTTTACCGGCCCCAACCGGGCCGCGGTGGCGGCGCTACGCGACGCGCTCGCCGGCGGGGAGCGCGTGGTCTACCTCTTTGGAGAGCCCGGCAGCGGCAAGACGCACCTGCTAAAAGCGGCGGTGCGCGAAGCCGGGACGCTGGGTCATACAGCGCTCTTCGTGGGCGCACCGCACGCCGGCCTGGCGCCGTCTCCCGCATGCGATGTGATCGCGGTCGACGATCTGGAGCGGCTGGACAGCGTTTCACAGCTGGCGCTTTTCGACGCCTTCAATGTCCTGCGGGCCGGCCGCGGCCGGCTGTTCGGAGCCGGCACGCAGCCCGCCGCCGAGCTGCCCCTGCGCGAGGACCTGCGCACGCGCCTGGGCTCCGGTCTGTCGCTGCGCCTCGCACCGCTCAACGACGAGGAAAAGGCCGCCGCGCTCCTCTGGCATGCGTCCCAGCGGGGTTTGAGGCTCGCGCCCGAAATCGTCGGCTATGTGCTCACTCACTGCGGCCGCGACATGGGCACGCAAGTCGCGGTACTGGACGCGTTGGACCGCCATTCGCTCCAGCACAAGCGTCCGGTGACCCTGCCGCTGCTGCGCGAAGCGCTCAGGCTCTTACAACTCAAGTGATGGCAGATCTGCGGATGAATTGGGTTTGCATTCGTCTCCCGATTTCGGGAAGTTGCGAAGTTGCAACTTCCCGAAGTCGGTAGAGCATGGATTCCAGAGCGAGGCATCGCGGCTGATTCCGGCTTCGCTGTCTTATGCCCTTGCAACAATGACCATCGGAGCATACTGATTTGGAGCTCGCGCTGTTCGATCTGGACAACACGCTGCTCTCGGGAGACAGCGACTACGAGTGGGCGCAGTTCCTGATCGAGGAAGGCGTACTCGAGCGCGGCCGGTACGAAGCCCAGAACCAGCGCTTCTACGATCAGTACAAGGCCGGCACTCTGGACATATTTGCGTTTCTCGATTTCCAGCTCGCCCCGCTGGCACGCTATCCACGCGAGCGGCTCGACCGCTGGCACGCTGCGTTCATGGAACGCAAGATCCGGCCCATCATCCGCGACAAGGGCCGCTCGTTGCTGCGCCTGCACCTGGACCGGGGCAGCCTGTGCGCCATCATCACTTCGACCAACGCCTTCGTAACAGGACCGATCGCACGCGAGCTCGGCGTCGTGCACCTGATCGCAACCGAGATCGAGGAAATCGACGGACGTTTCACGGGGCGAGCGCGCGGTGCGCCCTGCTTCCGCGAGGGCAAGATCGAGCGCCTCAACCAGTGGCTGCTGGAGCAGGGGCGAGACATGCAGTCGTTCTCGGCGAGCTGGTTCTACAGCGACTCCCTCAATGACCTGCCGTTGCTGGAACGCGTGACGCGCCCGGTCGCCGTCGACCCGGACGACGTCCTGCGCCGCACAGCGCTGGAGCGCGGCTGGGACGTAATCAGCCTCCAATGACAGCGGCGGCGCCAGGGACGCGGCGCAGGGCTCGCTGCGGTCGCGCGGTTTTGCTGTATGATTCGGGCCGCGTTCTCCACGGACGCATTGCCGAAATGCTCATGCAGGACAAGCTCAAGACGCTGTATCGATACCGGACCGAGCCCGCAGGCGGATCCGACCTCCAGGTTTCGTTCCCCGTTGATTAGAAAGTTCATCCGCCGAGTCTTGCGCCTCGGCTCAGGCACCGACCCTGAAATCATCCCGCACCGGGAGCACGGCATCAGCCGCGATGCGATTTCCTACGGCTCCAGAAAGACCTGCGAAGTCCTGCATCAGGCGGGCCATGAAGCCTACCTGGTCGGCGGTGCCGTCCGCGACCTGCTGCTCGGCACGCGGCCCAAGGACTTTGACATCGCGACCAGCGCGCTTCCCGAGGAGGTGCATCGCCTGTTCCGGCGCTCGCGGCTGATCGGTCGCCGGTTTCGCCTCGCCCACGTCATGTACGGCAGCGAAACCGTGGAGGTATCGACGTTCCGCGCCGGCACCCTTGCCGAGAGCGACGAGCCCGGTGGCGAGCCGCCGGTGGACGAAATCACCAGGGACAGATCGGACAAATCCCGCGAACCCGCCCGTTCCATGGGTCAGCGCGGACGCCAGAGATCCCACGAACCCGCCAGCGCGGTAGATCAGCACGGCCGGGTATTGAGAGACAACGTCTACGGCACCCGCGAGCAGGATGCCGCGCGCCGCGACTTCACCGTCAACGCGCTATATTTCGATCCCTCGAACGAGACCATCCTCGATTTCCACCGCGGTATGCGCGACCTGAAGAAGAAGGTGGTGCGCATGATCGGCGACCCGCTGACGCGACATCGCGAAGATCCGGTGCGGATGCTGCGCGCCGTGAGGCTCGCGGCGAAGTACGGCTTCACGATCGACCCGCGCACGCGCGCGCCGATCCGGGCGCTCGCGCCGCTGATCGAGAACGTACCCCCGGCCCGGCTGTTCGACGAGATGTCGAAAATCCTGATGTCGGGCCATGCGCTCGCCGGCGTGCACCGTCTCCGGATCGAGGGCCTGCATCACGGCGTGCTGCCGATGCTGGACGTGATCCTGGAGCAGCCCCTGGGCGAGCGCTTCGTGAATCTGGCGCTGGAGCAAACCGACGAGCGCGTCAGTGCCGGCAAGCCCGTTTCGCCCGCGTTCCTGTTCGCCTCGCTGTTGTGGCACGAGGTGCTTGCCGCCTCGCGCAATGCGGAAAAGACCGGCACCAGGCCGGTTCCGGCCCTGCACGAGGCGATGGACAAGGTTCTCGATATCCAGACCGAAAAGCTGGCGATTCCAAGGCGCTTCACCACGATGATGAAGGAGATCTGGCTGCTGCAGCCGCGCCTGGAGCAAAGAAGCGGCAAGCGCCCGTTTGCGCTGATCGAACAGGAGCGGTTCCGCGCCGGATTCGATTTCCTCGGCCTGCGCGCCGCAAGCGGAGAGGTTCCGCAGGAACTCTACGACTGGTGGGAAAAGTTCCAGCACGCCGCACCCGACGCGCGCGCCGCGATGCTGATCGCGCCCCAGACGGGGGAACAGCGAACCGGGCGCCGCCGGCGCAGGCGCAAGCCCTCGGGCCGAGAAACCCCCCGCGCGCTCCCGACCGACTGATATGCCGCGGGCGTACGTCGGCCTGGGCGCCAATCTGGGCGATCCGCGCAGCCAGATACGCGCTGCGTTCGAAGCGCTGGCGAACATCCCCGCGACGCGACTGGCAGGACAGTCATCTTTCTATCGCAGCGCCCCGCTGGGCTACGCCGGACAACCGGACTTCATCAATGCCGTGGCGCAGGTCCAGACCGGACTCGCGCCGCGCGCCCTGCTCGATGCGCTGCTCGCGATCGAACTGGCCCTCGGGCGCAAGCGCAGCCATGCAAACGCACCGCGCACGCTGGATCTGGATCTACTCCTTTACGACCAGATGGTGATCGACGAGCCCGGACTGCGCGTGCCCCATCCCCGGATGCACACCCGCGCCTTCGTGCTCGCGCCGCTGGCCGAGATCGCCCCCGAAATCGAGATACCCGGACAGGGTCCCATCGCGCCGCTGCTTGCCGCCTGCACCGGGCAGACGATCGAAAAGCTGCAGGAATGATGCGCCCGGAGCCGCTCGCCGTGCCGCGGAACTGTATCATGGGCGCGGTCCATTTCACGTTTCGCGCCTGAATGCCGCTCGCAAAATACCGCCACATCGTCGTCGAAGGCCCGATCGGCGTGGGCAAGACCAGCCTCGCGCGCCGGCTCGCCGAGCGCATCGGCTCGAATCTGCTGCTGGAACGGCCCGAGGACAACCCGTTCCTGCCGCGCTTTTATCAGGACATGCCGCGCCATGCGCTGTCCACCCAGTTGTTCTTCCTGTTCCAGCGCATCAATCAGTTGCGGGAACTGGCGCAGCCGGATCTTTTCAACCGGGTGACGGTCAGCGATTTTCTGCTCGACAAGGATCCGCTGTTCGCACGCCTGACGCTTTCGTCAGACGAGTGGCGCCTCTACCAGCAGATCTTCGAAGCGCTCCAACCGCAAGCCCCGAAACCGGACCTGGTGGTCTACCTCCAGGCCCAGCCAGAAACGCTCTACGACCGCGTGCGCCGACGCGGCGTCGATTACGAACGTCCCATCACCGGGGAATACCTGGCGCTGCTTGCAGACAGCTACAGCCGCTTCTTCTATCATTACTCGGGGAGCCCGGTGCTGATCGTCAACTCGGAGCGACTCAATTTCGTCAAGCAGGAGGGCGACCTCGACCTGCTTCTGGCACGCATCGCAGGCATGCGCGGCACCCGCGAGTTCTTCAATTTCGGAGATTGACATGTCCCGGATAACGCTCCCCAAGCTGCACAAGCTGCACGCCGATGGCGTCAAGATCGCGATGCTGACCTGCTATGACTCGAGCTTCGCCGCCCTCTTGGAAGAGGCCGGCGTCGAGTGCCTGCTGATCGGGGACTCGCTCGGGATGGTACTGCAGGGACATGACTCCACCTTGCCGGTAGCCCTCGAGGACATGGCCTACCACACCGCATGCGTCGCGCGCGGCTCGCGTACCGCCTTCATCATTGCCGACCTTCCGTTCGGCAGCTATCAGGAATCGCGCGAGCAGGCGTACCGAAGCGCCGCACGCCTCATGGCCGCGGGCGCCCACATGGTGAAGCTAGAGGGCGGCGCGGAGTTCGCGCGCAGCGTCGGGTTCCTGACCCGGCGCGGCATTCCCGTCTGCGGACACCTCGGGCTCACGCCGCAGTCGGTGCATCAGCTCGGCGGCTACCGCGTCCAGGGCAGGACGGCCGACGCAGGAGATCAACTGCTTGCGGACGCGGTCGCGCTTCAGGACGCCGGGGCCGGGATGATCGTTCTGGAGGCGATCCCTGCCGAACTCGCCCGGCGCGTCACCGCCGAGCTGCATGTGCCCACGATCGGCATCGGCGCGGGACCGGACTGTTCGGGGCAGGTGTTGGTGCTGCACGACATGCTGGATGTTTTCCCCGGGCGCCGGGCGAAGTTCGTGCGCAATTTCATGAGCGGCGCGCCGAGCATCGCCGACGCGGTGGCCGCTTACGTTCGTGCGGTCAAGGACGGCAGCTTCCCCGCTGCCGAGCACTCGTTCTGACGCTTCGCAGACAGTCATGGATATCGTTCCAGGCATCACCGACCTGCGTGCGCGCCTCAGGCGCGAGCAGTCGGTCGCCTTCGTGCCGACCATGGGCAACCTTCACGACGGGCACCTCCAACTCGCGCGCACCGCGCGCGGCCACGGCAGCTGTGTGGTCGCGAGCATTTTCGTCAACCGGCTCCAGTTCGCCCCTCACGAGGACTTCGACGCGTATCCACGCACTTTCGAGGCGGACTGCGAGAAGCTCGCCGCTTGCGGCGTCGACGTCGTGTTTGCGCCTGGCGAGGGCGAGTTCTACCCGGAGCCACAGGGCTTCGTCGTCGAGCCGCCAGAACTGGGCAACCAGCTCGAAGGCGAATTCCGCCCGGGCTTCTTTCGCGGCGTCGCCACCGTGGTCATGAAGCTGTTCAACATCGTGCAGCCGAACGTCGCGGTATTCGGCAAGAAGGACTACCAGCAGCTCATGATCGTGCGCGGCATGGCGCGCCAGCTCAATCTACCCATCCACATCGTCGGTGACCAGACCGCGCGCGCAGCCGACGGCTTGGCGCTTTCATCGCGCAACGGCTATCTTTCGCAGGCCGAGCGTGCGGAGGCGCCCCGGCTCCATCAAACGCTACAGTGGGTGAAATCGCAAATCCTTACCGGAATGCCGGATTTCCCTGCGATCGAGGCGGAGGCGAGGAAAAAGTTGGAGCAAAATCAATGGAGAACAGACTATATTGCGGTGCGCAAACAATCTGATTTACAATCGCCTCGCCTGTATGACCGCGAGCTGGTGGTAGTAGCGGCGGCGCGGCTAGGCACGACGCGCCTCATCGACAACCTGGAGTTCTCGCGCTAGTCGAGAATTCCGGCCCCGTCCTGAGGTGTCGCCTGACGACGCAGTGAAGCGATCGATTCCCGCTGCTCACCGACAGGTATGGTTGATCACTGAACATTGATCGGAGGTAACCATGCAGCGGACCATGCTGAAATCGAAAATTCACCGGGCGACGGTGACGCGGTCGGAACTGGGCTACGAGGGCTCGTGCGCCATCGACGAGAACCTGCTCGAGGCGGCAGATATCAGCGAGTACCAGCAGATCGACATCTGGGACGTGACCAACGGCGAGCGCTTCACCACCTATGCTATCCGCGCTGAACGAGGCTCGGGGGTCATTTCCGTAAACGGGGCGGCGGCGCGCAAGGTCTCCCCGGGGGACATCCTGATCATCGCCTGCTTCGGCACGTACGACGAAGCCGAGCTAAAGACCTACAAGCCCGACCTGGTCTACGTCGACGACCGCAATCGCATCAAGCAGCAGCGCAGAAGCATTCCGGTCCAGTTCGCCTGACCGGATGTACTCGAACATCAGCGCCTGAAAGGGCCTGCGCGAGCCGTCGTTTGATCACGCTGGGTATTGCTCGAACATCAGTCGCTCTACTGGACAGCCGAGCGCCTGCGCCATCGCATCCATCGAGTCGTCGTTGACCGCGACCGTCTGAAATTCCGCGCTGCCCCCCCGGCTCTCGATGAATGTGTTGGCCGCGGCCTCCGAGGGCCAGAACACCACGGGATCGGGCTCCACACCGGCCACCTGGCAACAGATGGGAATGCCGTCGGACTTGTACACGATCGCGAACATGCAGCACCCTCCCGAATCGGTTATCCCGTCCCTTGTCCGGGTCCCCTACCGCCGGCACCCGTCGACACGTCGGATTTACTTTAACTCAGTTCCGAAAGTTGTTCCAGACGGCCAGACGCGCGAGCCACACCTCGCCGCCACGGCTGCCGACTGCGGTCCCGGTCGCCCCCGGACCGCCCCCTCACCACAGTGCTGCGCACGCACCAAGGTGCAGCTTTGACGTAGATCAACCCCCTCAGGCTGCCCGCGCTCATATATGCAGGGGACGCCATGCCACAGCAACCGACGACGCGAGCCCTGACCCTGGACGGACCCGGACGGCCGCTGCAACTGGTCGTGCGCGCCCGCGGCGCGCCGCAGCCCGGTCAGATCCTGATTGCCGTCAGGGCCTGCGGGGTGTGCAGGACCGATCTCCACATCGTCGACGGCGAACTGCCCTGGCCGGGCCATCCGGTCGTGCCGGGCCATGAGGTCGTCGGGATCGTGCTCGAAGTCGGCGCCGGCGTCGAGCGCTTTGCGCCAGGTGACCGAGTCGGCGTGCCCTGGCTGGGGTGGACCTGCGGTCAGTGCCGTTACTGCCTCTCCGGGCGCGAGAATCTCTGCGATCACGCCCGCTTCACGGGCTACCAGATCGACGGCGGATACGCGGACCATGTGATCGCCGATGAGCGCTACAGCTTCAGACTCCCGCCGCGCTATGGCGACGCCGAGGCGGCGCCCCTGCTTTGCGCGGGCCTGATCGGCTACCGCGCTCTGCTGATGGCGGGCGAGGCCCAGCGCCTGGGCGTCTACGGATTCGGCGCAGCGGCACATATCCTGGCGCAGGTGGCCAGGCATCAGGGAAGAAAAGTCTACGCCTTTACCCGCCCGGGCGACGCAAGCGCCCAGGCCTTCGCGCGCAGCCAGGGCGCGCTCTGGGCCGGGGACTCGACCAGCGCGCCGCCCGAGCCGCTCGACGCCGCGCTGCTGTTCGCGCCGGTCGGCGAACTGGTGCCGCAGGCGCTGCGCGCGGTCGCAAAGGGCGGCACCGTGGTGTGCGCCGGCATCCACATGAGCGACATCCCGGCCTTCCCCTACGACATACTCTGGGGCGAACGGCGAATCGTGTCGGTCGCCAACTTGACCCGCCGCGACGCCGAGGAGTTCCTCGCCCTCGCCCCGAAGGTTCCCGTTCGGACCGCAGTGGAGACCTTCACGCTGGAACAAGCCGACGATGCCCTCGCCCGCCTGCGTGAGGGCAGGATCAACGGCGCCGCTGTGCTCGTCCCCTGACGGACGGCGCACGCCGCTGACGGTTCGCCAGGGCAAAAAAGAAGGCGGGTCGCTGGAAGAGATTGCCTTTTCGTCCAGCGCCCGCCATTCACCAGGAGGACGTGCGAGGCCATTGTGCTTGCCTCCGGCCTTGGACGTCGTGATTCAAATCACGAAAACCGAGAAACCGCGGCCGCCGAGCCCACCGCGGCATGGGCTCAAGATCGCCCCAGAGACGGCCCCTGTGAGCTTTCGGAAGTCCTTTCGCGCACAGCGGCGGCAAGAAGAGGCCCCATGGTGAGAATCCTGACATTTCCCGCAGGCAACGGGAAACGGGACCGTCTCGATTCTTCGGCTATCAGGCATTACCGCACATCCGCTCCGGCTCCTCCTTCGCCCTGGACATCGGGATAAGCTATTATTAGCGGTCCTTCGGCAGTTCTCCATCATGATACGGAGATTTCCGGATGCTGATCGATCGACTAGGCGCGGTGTTCTTCCGCTCGCAGGATCTCCTGTGTGCTCGGGCGGGCGCCTGCTTCCCGTCTTTCGAGAATTCTGTCTCAAGCCGCCGTTTTCCGCTGCTGCCGAGCCGTGATTCCCTGCCGCAGCGTCGGCGACGCGTCGCCGAGGGCGGCGTGGCGACGGCTCCCGTTGTAGTGCACCGTGCCCCGATAGGCCCAAAATGACAACCCTCGTACCCGGCATAGTTGATCCGGTAAGCAGTCTGAAGGCGCAGGCGCGGATTCGCGCAACGGTGGGCCTTCCGGTCCTTTCGTCCGCGCTGGTTGTGCTTTGGTACAGGGGGTTCCCGAACGACTTTGTCGGGCCTGTCGCCCTGATTCACATCTTCTACATCGTGCTGATGCTGATCCTGGCGGCGCGCGTGCAGCGTTTCGCCGCCGAACACCTCGCTTTTACTACAGCCATTCTAGATCCGTTGTTTTTGTCGGGCTGGGTTCTGCTGCTGGGACACGACGGGGGACTTGTCATAGGGTTCTACTTGTTCACGATACTCGGCTTCGGATTTCGCACCGGCACGCGCCTGATGTTGCTGTGCCAGATTGCCTCGCTCACCGGCTTCTCCATCGTGTTGTTGCTCGAGCCATTCTGGCTGCAGAATGAAATCATGTGGATTTCCTTCATGATCACGCTAGTCGTGGTGCCGCTGTACGCCACGGTACTGGTCAAGAAGCTGCACGAAGCACGAGCGCACGCCGAGCGGGAAAGCCAGGCAAAGTCGCAACTTCTGGCCAAGGTCAGCCATGAATTGCGGACCCCGTTGTCCGGAATCGTCGCCGCGGCGCAACTGATTTCGGCAGAGGCCGAGGATAACCGAGTTGCGAGCCGGGCCGAGACCATAATGGGCCTGTCGAGGGACTTGCTGCGCGAGATCGACGATCTTCTGGATCAGGCAAAGTACGAGGCGCGGGCGCTGGTACTCGAATCGTCGCTGTTCGATCTGCACGACCAGATGGACCGGCTTTGCGTGAGCGTGGAACCGGCCGCGGTCAAGAAAGGATTGGCTTTTGCCGTCAGCGTTGACCCCCGCATCAAAGACAGGGTCCAGGGCGATTCGCGCTACTTGAGCAAAGTGTTGCTCAACCTGGCCGGCAACGCGGTCAAGTTTACC
>Ga0155954_1195_pt2 | contig 16697 bp, 16 predicted proteins | sample RifCSPlowO2_02_FD_107608 | JGI IMG/M metagenome (GOLD analysis project Ga0155954, IMG submission 107608) | Betaproteobacteria bacterium RIFCSPLOWO2_02_FULL_65_20
CCTTCGCCCGGTTGAGGCGGCCGGTGCGCAGTTTGTCCATGTTGACGCCTTCGATCCAGTCCATGGGCTGGAACGGGTACGACTTGCCGTACTTATCGGTCATGATCACTCTCCGTGGTTTTAGGGGTCCTCGCCGGACGCGCCGGCGAGCGCTGGTAGCAAGCTACCAAATGGCGGGCGGCAGCAGAAATACCGTCTTCCTATGCGCGCCATCGGAAAAACCTTGGCGTGCGGGGCCCGGATCCCGGGATTGCACCGGCCCGGATACCGGGATTTCGCCTGCCCGGATCGCGGGATTGCGCCTGAATGGAAAGGCGTGGCATCATTCACCCCCCGTAGGTAGTCGTTTCCTATCACCAATAATGGAGGAGCCATGACCAGAAAACATCCGCGATTAGCGGCTGGACTGCATTCCGCAGTCCAGCTCGCCACCGGCCTGCTGCTTGCCGCGGGCCTCGCTTCCGCCCACGCCGCGGACCCGCTCAAGATCGGTTTCGGCATGAGCATGACCGGTCCGCTGGCCGGCAACGGCAAGGCCGCCCTGCTCGCCATGGAAATCTGGCGCGACGACGTGAACGCCAAGGGCGGGCTGCTCGGCAGGAAGGTCGAGTTCGTCACCTACGACGACCAGACCAACCCCTCGACCGTTCCGGGCATCTACAACAAACTGCTCGACATCGATAAAGTCGACATCATCATGTCGGGCTATGGCACGAACGTGATCGCCCCGGCGATTCCGATCGCGATGCAGCGCAAGATGGTACTGATGTCGCTATTCGGAACCGACGTGAACGCCAAGTTCAAGTACGACGGTTACTTCCAGATCATGCCCAACGGGGCGGACCCGTCGCTCGGGCTGGTGAACGGGTTCTTCGAGATCGCTGCGGCGATGAAACCCAAGGCGCAGACCGTGGCCCTGGTCGGCGCCGACGCCGAGTACCCGCACGCGGCGCTCGAGGGTGCGCGCCGGTCGGTGAAGAACCACAAGATGAAAATCGTCTACGACAAGACCTACCCGCCCAACACGACTGACTGCGCGCCGATCATACGTGCCATCCAGGCGACCAACCCGGACGTGGTCTTCGTCGCTTCCTATCCGCCGGATTCGGCCTGCATCGTGCGCGCGGCGAACGAGGTCGGGCTGAAGACCAAGCAGTTCGGCGGCCCCATGATCGGGCTGGGCTACGCGGCCCTGAAGACGCAGCTCGGACCTCTGTTGAACGGCATGACCTCCTGGGAGCTGTACGTGCCCGAGCCGACGATCAAGTTCCCCTTCATCAAGGAGTTCCTGGCCAAGTACCAGCCGCGCGCCGCGACCGAGAAGCTGGATCCGCTCGGGTTCTACCTCCCGCCCTACGCCTACGCGCAGATGCAGATCGTCGGTGAGGCGATCCAGAAAGTCGGCAGCCTGGACCAGGGCAAGATCGCGAAGTACATCCACGCGAACAAGTTCTCGACCGTCGTCGGCGACGTCAGCTTCGCCAAAAACGGCGAGTGGGCGGTGGGCCGTCCGCTGTACGTCCAGTACCGCGGGATCGTTGGCAACGATCTGGAGCAGTGGAAGCAGCCCGGCAAGGCGGTCGTGGTGTGGCCGGCGAGCCTGAAGTCGGGCGAGCACCGCTATCCCTACGACCAGAATCGCAAGTAGGGGCGTCCTGAAGGAATTCTGAGAGCGCGCGGCCGGCACCCCGCCGGCCCGCCCGCCGGATTTCTTTCGTCCATCAACCTCGCATTTCGCGTCTCAAGGCCCCATGGAAGTCACAGCGGATCTCCTGGTCAACGCGCTCATCTCCGGAATTCTGCTCGCGGGCTTCTATGCCGCGGTCAGCGTCGGCATCGGCATCGCGTTCGGCATGCTCGACGTGGTCAACATTGCGCACCCGGCGTTCATCGTTCTGGGCGCCTACGTCGCCTACATAGCCCACGAGATGCTCGGCGCTGATCCGATTGTAACCGCATTCGTGCTCTCACCGGCCTTCTTCGTGCTCGGGCTGGTCATCTATCGCATCTACTACTACGCCTTCGAGCGCCACGGCCAGGAGTCGCTGCGCAGCCTGGCGTTCTTCTTCGGCATCCTGTTCATTACCGAGGTGGTGCTGATCCTCTCCTTCGGCGTGGACTACCGCCTGGTCAACACGAGCTACAGTTCGACCACCTGGCGAGTCGGCTTCGTCGACTTTCCCCTGCGCCTGGTCGTGCCGTTCGCCGTTTCGCTCGCGATGACGCTCGGGCTGCACTTCTATTTCACGCGGACCTTTTTCGGCCGCTCCGTGCTCGCCGTCGCGCAGGACCCGCTCGCGCTGCAGCTGATGGGCGTCAACCCCCGGCGCGTGAAGGAGCTCGCCTTCGCCCTTTCCATCGCCACCGCCGGTGTCGCGGGCGCGTTCCTGATCGTCATCCAGCCGGTGCAGCCGGCGCTCGGCCGCGTGTTCATCGGCCTGGTGTTCGCGATCACGGTGCTCGGCGGTCTGGGCAGCATCACGGGCACGATGGTAGGCGCGGCGATCCTCGGCATCGCCGAGTCGTTCACCGCGACCTTCTTCGGTCCGTCGTGGTCGCCGGCGGTTTCGTTCGGCCTGCTGCTCGCCGCGCTGGCCTTCAAGCCCACCGGGCTCCTCGGGAGATGAACCGGTGAAGGCACGCTGGTTCACGCCGATCGTGTTCACGGTCACCCTCCTCGTGGTCGCGCTCGCGCTCGCCACGGTGACGAACAACTATTTCTACACGGCCGCGTACATCGTGCTGCAGTTCATCATCCTCGCCACGGCGTGGAACATACTGGGCGGGCTCACCGGGTACGTGAATTTCGGCTCCGCGGCGTTCTTCTCGCTGGGGGCCTATTCCAGCGTCGTGATGTTCTCGCTTTTCAAGGCGCCGGTCCCGCTCGCGATTCCCGTCAGTGCCGCGGTCGCGGGCCTGGTGGGCCTGGGTGCCGGCTACCTCACGCTGCGGCTGCGCGGCGTATTCTTCGCCATCGCCACCCTCGCCATGTCCGAAGTGCTCTACACCTTCGTCGTGAACTGGGACTACGTCGGCGGTGCGCGCGGCGCCTATATCATCCTGCAAGACGACCCGCCTTTCGGCTTCAGCAATCACACGCAATACCTGTTCACGGTGATGGCGCTGATGACCGCCTTCGCCATCGCCGTGGCGCGCTACGTCGAGACCTCTAGGCTCGGCCGCGGGCTGGCTGCGATCCGCGACGACGAGGTCGCGGCCGAGTGCTCCGGTGTCCCGACGCTGCGGCTCAAGCTCATTTCGACGACGGTGAGCGGGGCGCTGATGGGCATGTCCGGCTCGACTTTTCCCTACTTCATGCAGTATGTCGAGCCCACGTCGAGCTTCAGTCTGTCCTACTCCGTCAACGCCATCGCCATGCCGCTGATCGGCGGCATGCACAGCTGGGCCGGCCCGCTCATCGGCGCGATCCTGCTCGGCACCATCCAGCAGATCGTTCAGGTCACCGTGTCCTCGGCGTGGAACCTGCTCATCGTCGGCGTGCTGCTGGTGGTTTTCGTCACGCTCGCGCCCGACGGCATCATGGGCTGGTTCGACCACTGGCGCGCGCGAAGGAGGCGCTCGTGACCGCGAGCCTCCTCGCCGCGACCGGCGTCACCAAACACTTCGGCGGCTTCTACGCGCTGGAGAAGGTCGATTTCGAGGTGCGTGCCGGGGAGCGCGTGGGCTTGATCGGCCCGAACGGTTCGGGCAAGAGCACGCTGGTGAATTGCATCACCGGCACGCTGAGCAGCGACGAGGGAACCATCCTGTTCGAGGGCCATGATCTCGCCGGTCTGCCGGCCCATCGCCGCATCCGGCGCGGCATCGCGCGCAGCTTCCAGCTTCCGCGGCCGTTCGCTGCGATGTCGGTCCTGGACAACCTGCGCATCCCGCTGCTGTATGCGGCGCACACCCACGGCGGCAAGTGGCGCAGCGAGGAGCAGGCAGGCGACGAGGCGATGGACATCCTGCGGCAGATGGGGCTGGACGCGAAGGCCGACGAGAAGTCAGGCGGCCTGACCCAGGTCGACCTGCGCAAGCTCGAACTCGCCCGCGCGATGGCCGCCCGCCCCAAGCTGCTGATTTCGGACGAGGCGATGGCCGGGCTGTCGTCCAACGAGATCGACGAAATTATCACCATACTGCTCGGGATGAAGGAGCGCGGCATCGCGGTGGTGATGATCGAGCACATCATGCGGGCAGTCGTGCATTTTTCCGAGCGCGTCGCGGTGCTGGTCGCCGGACGCAAGATCGCCGACGGCAAACCCGACGAAGTGATGCGCAATCCCGAAGTGGAAAAGGCCTACCTTGGGGAATAGCCTGCGCATCGAGGGCCTGACCGCCGGGTACGGCAGCGTACGCGTGCTGGAGGACCTGTCGCTCTCGGTCGGCGACGGCGAGACCGTGGCCCTGCTCGGCACCAACGGCAACGGCAAGAGCACGCTGATCAAGTGCATCATGGGTATCGTGCGCCCGACCGCGGGGCGCATCGTCGCCGAAATCAACGGCACGGACCATGACCTGATCGGCATGGAGGCGCACGACGTCGTGCAGCTCGGCATCGCCCTGGTGCCCGAAGGACGCCGCCTGTTCCCCAAGCTCACCGTCGAGGAAAACCTGCTGCTCGGCGCGTATCGCAAGGCGGCGCGTGCCCGGATCGCGGAAAGCCTGGAATTCTGCTACGAGACGTTTCCGCGGCTCACCGAACGGCGCGCCCAGCTCGCCGGCAGCATGAGCGGCGGCGAGCAGCAGATGCTGTCGCTCGCCCGCGCGCTGATGACCACGCCCAGCATCCTGCTCGTGGACGAGCCATCGGTCGGCCTGTCGCCGCTGCTGGTGCAGACCGTGATCGGCAAGATCAAGGAATTGAAGGAGCGGTTCGGCCTGACCGTGCTGATGGCCGAGCAGAACTTCCAGCAGGCCGTGCGCATCGCCGACCGCGGCTACGTCATCGTCCACGGCAAGATCGAGTTCGAGGGAGCATCCCGGGAAGCCCTCGCAGACAACGAGTTGGTGAAGAAGCTTTACCTCGGGCTCTGATCCCGGGCCGGGATCGTGCCGCAGTTCTCCTGCGGCCGGTGCGCCCTACCGGGTGGCCGGCGCAGGCTTCCTGCCCCCCGCTAGAACTGCTCTTCGGCGAGCGCCATCACCCCGCGCGCGCCGTGCAGGACGGTGTCCCTCAGGCCGCCGGCCTGCGACAGCACGTGATCCGCATAGAACAGCGCAGTGCCGATCTTCGCCCGGTAGAACGCCGCGTCGCCGGGACCGCCCTTCTCGATGCCGTCGAGTTTCTTGCGCGCGACCAGCGCCGCGCGCGCCATTTGCCAGCCGCCGCAGACGATGCCGACCAGTTTCAGGAACGGCACCGCGCCCGCGTGCACGGCACGGATATCGCCCTGGTAGCTCTTCGCGATCCACTCGGCGCTCTCGGCAAAGGCCGATGCGCCCCGCGACAGCTGATCTCGAATCGCAGCCAGTTCCGCGCCTCCGGCTCCTGCGAGTTCGGCCTCGACGGCGCGGATCATCTGAATCACCACCTTCGCCGTCGCGCCGCCGTCGCGCGCCAGCTTGCGGCCGACGAGGTCGTTCGCCTGTATGCCGGTTGTGCCCTCATAGATGGTCGCGATGCGCGCGTCGCGCAGATACTGCGCGGCACCGGTCTCCTCGATGAAACCCATGCCGCCGTGCACCTGGATGCCTATCGAAGCCATCTCGATGCCGGTCTCCGTGTTCCAGCCCTTGACCACCGGAATCATGAAGTCCGCGAACGCCTGGTGGCGCATGCGCTCCTCGCGGTCCGGATGGCAATGCGCGATGTCCATCGAGGCCGCCACCACGTACTGCAGCGCGCGCATCGCCTCGGTATGGGCCTTCATGCTCATCAGCATCCGGCGCACGTCCGGGTGACGGATGATGGGCACCGATCGGTCGCTGCCCGCGACGTCCCGGCTCTGGATACGCTCCTTGGCGTACGCAAGCGCCCTCTGGTAGGCACGCTCGGAGATCGCCACGCCTTCCAGGCCGACTGCGAACCGCGCCGCGTTCATCATGATGAACATGTACTCCAGGCCCCGGTTCTCCTCGCCGACCAGATAACCGACCGCCCCCTCCTTGTCGCCGAACAGCATGACCGCGGTGGGACTGGCGTGGATGCCCAGCTTGTGCTCGATCGAGACGCAGTGCACGTCGTTGCGCGCGCCCAGACTGCCGTCCTTGTTCACCAGAAACTTCGGCACGATGAACAGCGAGATACCCTTCACCCCATCGGGGGCATCGGGAGTGCGCGCGAGCACCAGGTGGATGATGTTCTCCACCAGATCGTGGTCGCCGTAGGTGATGAAGATCTTCTGGCCGAAGATCCGGAAGTGCGGCCCCAGGTCCGGATCGGTCGCCGGCACCGCGCGCGTCTTGATCAGCGCGAGATCGCTGCCCGCCTGCGATTCGGTGAGGTTCATGGTGCCGGTCCAGCTGCCCTCGACCATCCGCGGCAGGAACATGCGTTTGATTTCCTCGGTGCCGCGCAGCAGCAGCGCCTCGATCGCGCCCACGGTGAGCAACGGGCACAGCGAGAACCCCATGTTGGCGGAGTTCCACATCTCCGACACCGGCGTGGAGACGATCTTGGGCAGCCCCTGCCCGCCGAACTCCGCGGGGAACTGCAGCGCGTTCCAGCCGCCTTGAGCGAACTGCCGGTAAGCTTCCTTGAATCCCGCGGGCGTTCGCACCGCGCCGCCCTCGAACGACGAGCCTTCCTTGTCGCCGGACTGATTGAGCGGCGAAAGGACTTCGCTCGCGAACCGGCCGCTTTCCTCCAGGATCTGGTCCACCAGATCCGCGGTCGCGTCCTCGCACCCGGGAAGCCGCGAGACGCTTTCCAATCCGACCAGCTCGTTGAGCACGAACAGCATCTCACGAACGGGCGCAATATATTCAGCCATAGCTCACTCCGGAAGTCCTGGCGTTCGCAGTCCTTGTCCTAGGCCAGCACGGGGCACAACCAAACGCACGAGTTGGTTTTGCCTTTCACACTCTCCCGATTTCGGGAAGTTGCGAAGTTGCAACTTCCCGAAATCGGGAGACGTATACAAATCCGAGTTCTCCTCCAACCGGTTCAGTATTCGACTCGTCGGTGAAACCACCCTATCCTAGTTCCTTGATCAACTCGGGCACCACCTGGAACAGATCGCCGACGATGCCGTAATCGGCGACCTGGAAGATCGGCGCTTCCTCGTCCTTGTTGATGGCGACGATCACGCCGCTGTCCTGCATGCCCGCCAAGTGCTGGATCGCCCCGGAAATGCCCACCGCGATGTACAGGTCGGGCGCCACCACCTTGCCCGTCTGTCCCACCTGAAAGTCGTTCGAGACGTATCCCGCGTCCACCGCGGCCCGCGATGCGCCCAGGGCCGCGCCAAGCCGGTCCGCGAGCGGCTCGAGTATCTTGTATTTTTCGGCCGAGCCCATGCCCCGCCCACCCGAGACGACGACGCGCGCCGCTACCAGCTCGGGACGATCGGACTTGACGATTTCCCGGCCCACCAGCGCCGACAGTCCCGGATCGGCGCCTGCAGCGACGTTCTCCACCGCCGCGGACCCGCCGCTTGCGCTCACCGCGTCGAATCCGGTCGCGCGCACGGTAATGACCTTGATGGCATCCCTGGACTGCACGGTCGCCAGGGCGGCACCCGCATAGATCGGCCGCACGAAGGTGTCCGGCGACTTCACCGCGATGATTTCGGAGATCTGGGCCACGTCGAGCAGCGCCGCGATGCGCGGCATCACGTTCTTGCCGTTGCTGGTAGCCGCAGCCAGGATGTGGGTGTAACCCGAGCCTGAAACGAGGCCCGCCACCAGAGCGGCCAGGTTTTCGGCAAGCTGGCCGCCGTAGTGCGGCGCGTCGGCTACCAGCACCTTCTTTACGCCTGAGATAGCGGCCGCGGCCTGCGCCGCCGCCGCGCATCCGGCGCCTGCGACCAGCACGGCGACCTCGCCGCCCATCTGCGCGGCAGCCCCCAGCGCGTTCAGGGTCGCGGACTTGATCGACTGGTTGTCGTGTTCTGCGATGACGAGGATGCTCATTGGATCACCTTGGCTTCGTTCTTCAGTTTTTCCACCAGCGTCTTTGCGTCGGGCACCTTGACCCCCGCCTTGCGCTTGGGCGGCTCCTCGACCTTGATGATGACCAGGCGGGACGCGATATCGACCCCGAGCGCATCGGGCGTGAGGACCTCGAGCGGCTTCTTCTTCGCCTTCATGATGTTGGGCAGCGTGACGTAGCGCGGCTCGTTCAGGCGCAAGTCGACGGTGATGGCGGCCGGAAGCTTCAGGGACTCGGTTTCCAGACCTCCGTCGACCTCGCGCGTGACGCTCACCTTGTCCCCTTCGACCTTGACCTTGAAGGCGAAGGTTCCCTGCGCCCAGCCCAGCAGCCCGGCGAACATCTGCCCGGTCTGGTTGCAGTCGTCGTCGATCGCCTGCTTGCCCAGCAGAACCAGCCCCGGGTTCTCCTTTTGCGCGACCGCGCGCAGCAGCTTGGCCACCGCAAGCGGTTGCAGTTCTGCGTCGGTCTGGACCAGGATCGCACGGTCCGCGCCGATCGCCAGGGCGGTGCGCAGCGTTTCCTGCGAAGCCTGCGGGCCGCAGGACACTGCGATGATCTCGGTCGCCGTGCCCGCTTCCCTGAGTCGCACCGCCTCTTCCAGCGCGATTTCATCGAACGGGTTCATCGACATCTTGACGTTGGCGGTTTCCACGCCCGTGCCGTCGGCCTTGACGCGCACCTTGACGTTGTAATCCACCACGCGCTTCACGGGAACAAGGACTTTCATCTCGACTCTCACCCTGTGCGGAAAAATGAAATTATAGCGGAACCGCGCCTGTCCTTGACTTGCTCCAGATCACGGACACGGCCGGTCGCATGAGCGCCCGGATCAGATTCCCTTGAAATCCGGCTTGCGCTTTTCCATGAACGCCCTGCGTCCTTCCTTGTGGTCGTCGCTCGCGAAGCACGCCTCGACCATGCGCGCTGCGGTTGCCGCGTCGCGCTCACCGGGATCCTTGAGCCATTGCTGGGCGGCGAACTTGACGGCGGCGATCGTGAGCGGCGCGTTCTCGGCAATCGTCGCGCAGTACTCGGAGACCTCGCGCCCCAGGTCCGCCGCCGGGATCACGCGGCTCAGGAAACCCATGCGCAGTGCCTCTGCGGCGCCGAATTTGCGCGCCGAGATGAAAATATCCACCGTGTTGGCGGCGCCGAGCACGTTCATGAAGCGGCGCACGCCGTCGTACCCGTAGCCCAGGCCCAGGCGCGCGGCCGGCATGCGGAACACGGCGTCATCGGCGGCGAAACGCAGGTCGCAAGCCGCCGCGAACCCCAGTCCTCCTCCCATGCATACGCCGCGGATGCGCGCGATCACCGGCTTGGCGCACCGCATGGGCGCGATGTAGGCCTGTTCCACGGCCTGGTTGTAAACGGCCTGCGCCTCGGCGGTGCCACGCAGCTTCTCGAACTGCGAGATGTCCGCGCCGGAGATGAAGGCCTTGTCGCCGTCGCCCGCGACCACGATCACGCGCACCGACGGGTCGCGATCGAGTTCGGCCATGGTCTGCGGCACGGCGCGCCACATGTCGTAGCTCATCGCGTTCATCTTTGCCGGGTTGGAGAACAGTATGGTGGCGACGGGTCCGTCGCGCCGGGTAATCAACTCTGCCATGGCGTTTCCTATGTCGTTTCCGGTCGCTCGGTCCTGGCCGACCAGCCTGAGCGCCGGGAGCATAGCATTCCTCGCATGCCGCATCAGCGTGGAGGCGGCCCCGGGGTGCCGGCGGCATCGTCCCGATCAAATCAGTTCCACGATTGCCGCTACGCTATTACACTTACGCGCCGGGAGAATCGCCGTGACCAGACCGCTTTCGCACATCAGGGTGCTTGACCTCACCCGCGTCCTTGCCGGTCCGTGGGCCGCCCAGACCCTTGCCGACCTGGGCGCTGAAGTCATCAAGATCGAGCGCCCAGGGACGGGGGATGATACCCGCGCCTGGGGCCCGCCGTGGTGGCACGACCGCGAGGGCAGGGAAACGCGCGAATCGGCGTACTTTCTCTCGGTCAACCGGGGGAAAAAGTCCGTGACCCTGGATCTTTCGCAACCCGAGGGACAGCGCATCGCGCGCGAGCTGGCTGCGAAATCGGACGTGCTGATCGAGAACTACAAGGCGGGCACGCTCGAGCGCTACGGCCTGGGCTACGAGGACATCCGCGCGATCCATCCGGGCCTCATCTACTGCTCGGTGACCGGCTATGGGCAGGACGGCCCGCTGGCCTCGCGCCCCGGCTACGACTTCATTTTCCAGGGCATGGGCGGCCTGATGAGCATCACCGGCGAGCGCGACGGCCAGCCCGGAGGCGGTCCGCAAAAGACCGGCATCGCGGTCACCGATGTCCTCACCGGCCTGTACGCGACTATAGCCATCACGGCCGCGATCGCCGCCCGCGAAAAGAGCGGCGCCGGGCAGCACATCGACACGGCGCTGCTGGACACCATCGTCGCGTTCGGGGCCAACCAGATACTCAGCTACTGGTGTTCGGGCAACGTGCCGCAGCGCTTCGGGAACTCGCATCCGAACATCGTTCCCTACGAGGCGTTTGCGACCAGCGACGGACACATCATCCTGGCGGTCGGCAACGACAGCCAGTACGCGGCGTTCTGCCAGGCCTGCGGCCGCCCTGAACTGGCCGACGACCCGCGCTTTCGCACCAACCCGGACCGGGTCAAGAACCGCGAGGTGCTGGTGCCCATCGTGCGCGAGATCATGCGGGCCCGCACCAAGCGGGCGTGGATCGATGCGCTGGAAGCGGCCGGCGTGCCGTGCGGCCCGATCAACAATTACGCCGAAGTCTTCGACAACGAGCAGGTGCGCCACCGCGGCCTGCGCGTGGACATCCCTCACCCGCTGCTGGGCAGCGTGCCGACCGTGGCCAGCCCGATGCGGTTTTCAGCGACCCCCGTGGACTACGACGTGCCACCGCCGTTGCTCGGTGAGCACACGCGCGAGGTGCTGAGCGGAATACTCGGCATGGGCGATGCCGAGATCGACGCGCTGGGCGGGAGGGGGGTGGTCTAGGTCTTCCAGTCGGGCTTGCGTTTGGCGATGAACGCGCCCACGCCCTCGGCGGCGTCTTCCATCATCACGTTGCAGGCCATGGCGTCGGCGGCGATGCCGTAGGCCTTTGCCATCGGCATTTCGACTTGCTGGTAGAACACCTTCTTGCCGAACGCTATAACCTCGCGCGGCTTGGAAATGATGGCGTCGATGAGACGCGCCAACTCCGCGTCGAGCTCGGCATCGGGCACGACGCGGTTCACCAGGCCCCAGGCCTGCGCCCTGCGCGCGTCGACGAATTCGCCGGTGAGCAGCATCTCGAGCGCGTTCTTGCGCAGCAGATTGCGCGCCACCGCGACGCCCGGCGTGGCGCAGAACAGTCCCAGCGTGATCCCCGAGGTCGCGAAAGTCGCGCTTTCCGCCGCCACCGCCAGATCGCACATCGCCACCAGCTGGCAGCCCGCCGCCGTGGCCATGCCGTGCACGCGCGCAATCACCGGTTGCGGCATCTGCTGGATGGTCATCATCATCTCGCAGCAGCGATCGAAGATCTCCCGCGTGAAATCGTAGCTGCGGCTGGACATCATTTCCTTGAGGTCGTGACCGGCGCAGAACGCCTTGCCCTCGCCGGCGATCACCACCGCGCGCACCGACTGGTCCTGCGCGACATCATCGAGGGCCGCCTTGATCTCGCCTATCATCGCTGCGGGAATCGAGTTGTACTGCGCAGGCCGGTTCATTGTGATCGTCTCGACCGCGCCTTGCCTGCGGCGCAGAATCATCGACTCGGAGGACGCGGTCTTCCCGGAAGCATTCATGTTCTGTCCTTTGAGGTATCGATTTCGGGTGCCGACAACGCCTGCTGCCTCAACGCGAATTTCTGGATCTTGCCGGTCGAGGTCTTCGGGATCGGCCCGAAGACCACGTGCCGCGGCACCTTGAAGCGCGCCAGGCTCCCCCGGCAGTGCTCGACGATTTCCTGCTCGCTCACCTGGGCGCCCGGCTTGAGTTCGACGAAGGCGCACGGGGTCTCGCCCCACTTCGGGTCCGGCCTTGCGACCACCGCAGCCGCCAGCACCGCCGGGTGCCGGTAGATCACGTCCTCGACCTCCAGCGACGAGATGTTCTCGCCGCCCGAAATGATGATGTCCTTGGAGCGATCCTTGATCTTGATATAGCCGTCGGGCTGCATCACCGCGAGGTCCCCGGAATGGAACCAGCCGCCGGCAAACGCTTCCTGTGTCGCTTTCGCGTTCTTCAGGTATCCCTTCATGGTGATGTTGCCGCTGAACATGATCTCGCCCATCGTCCGGCCGTCCCGGGGCACGGGTTCCATGGTCTGCGGATCCAGCACGGTCAACCCCTCCTCGACGATATAGCGCACGCCCTGGCGGCCGTTGCGCTCGGCGCGGTTGATGATATCCAGTTCGCGCCATTCGTCGTGCTTGGCGCACACCGTCGCCGGTCCGTAGGTCTCGGTCAGCCCGTAGGCATGGGTGAGGTCGAAGCCGATTCTCTCCATGCCCTCGATCATCGCTGCGGGCGGCGCGGCACCCGCCACCATGGCCCACACCTTGTGGTCGATGCCCTCGCGAAGCTTCGGATCGGCGTTGACCAGCGTGGCATGCACGATAGGCGCGCCGCAATAGTGCGTGACCCGGTGCTCCCTGATCAGGCGGAATATCGCCGCGGCGTCCACCTTGCGCAGGCACACGCTGGTGCCCGCGTTGGCCGCCATGGTCCAGGGAAAGCACCAGCCGTTGCAGTGGAACATCGGCAGGGTCCACAGATACACCGCATGCTGCGGCATGCCCCAGGTGAGGATATTGCCCACCCCGTTCAGATAGGCCCCGCGGTGATGGTAGACCACGCCCTTGGGATTGCCCGTGGTGCCCGAGGTGTAGTTGAGTGAGATCGCATTCCATTCGTCCGCAGGCATCCGCCACTCGTAGGCCGGATCGCCCGCCGCGATAAAGCTCTCGTAGTCGCACCCGCCCAGCCGGGCGCCCGTTCCGGCGTATTCCGGGTCGTCGACGTCGATGACCGTGAGTGCGCGCTTGAGTTGCGCCAGCGCCCTCGTGGCTGTTTCCGAGAATTCGCGGTCGAGGATCAGCAGCCTCGCCTCGCCATGATCGAGCATGAAGGCGATCGCCTCGGCATCGAGTCTCGTATTGAGCGTGTTCAGCACCGCGCCGGTCATCGGCACGCCGAAATGGCACTCGAGCATCTCAGGCGTGTTCGAGAGCATGACCGCCACCGTGTCGCCCGCACCGATGCCCCGCCGCGCGAGCGCGGAGGCGAGCCGGCGGCAGCGCGCGTAGCTCTCGGCCCAGGTGTAGCGGCGCGTGCCATGCACGACCGCGAGCCGTTGCGGATACACGTAGGCCGCACGCTCGATGAAGCTGAGCGGCGTCAACGGCGCGTAATTGGCGCGGTTGCGCTCCAGATCGGTTTCGTAGGGATTGACAGCGGCTGACATGGCGGATTCCCCGAAATGCGCGCGTAGGCGTCTATTCTCGCAAAAAACCGCTCCGTTGAAAGGCGGCATTCGCATGCCGCCGGCTGCGCCGGCCGCCCTACGAAGTCTCCAGACGGCGCCACAGGCAGCGTCCCTTGCTGTCGGTCTCGATGCGCCCGAGCATAGCCTCATGTGCCGCCATTTCGTCGGCCGATGCGGCCGGAACCAGGAGCGGCAAGCGCTCGCAGTGTCCCGCTTCGCCTGTTTCCTCCCGTGCCGGCCCGGGCGGTTCGAGCTCGATCCCCAGGCTCTCCTGGCCGCGGGTCATCGCCAGGTAGACCTCGGCGAGCAGTTCCGCGTCGAGAAGCGCCCCGTGCAGCGTGCGGTGGGAGTGCTCGACCCGGTAGCGCTCGCACAAGGCATCGAGCGAATTCCTCTTGCCCGGATGCAGTCCCTTGGCGAGGGCCAGCGTATCGACAATCGCCGCGCAGTGCTGCTCGATCGGCGGCAGCTCGAGCAAGGCGAGCTCCTGGTTCAGGAATTCGACGTCGAAGGCGGCGTTGTGGATGACGAGTTCGGCGCCGCGCACATAGTCCAGAAATTCGGCAGTGATCTCCCGGAACTTGGGCTTGTCCTGCAGGAACTCGCCGGTAATGCCGTGGACCTTCAGTGCACCCGTCTCGCTCTCGCGCTCCGGGTTGACGTAGCGGTGGAAATGGTTGCCGGTCAGGCGCCGGTCCACGATCTCCACGCAGCCGAGTTCGAGGATGCGGTCCCCGAGCCTGGCGCTCAGGCCCGTCGTTTCGGTGTCGAGCACGATTCTGCGCATTAGTCCGTCCTAAACCAGTCTGGCCGATACCAGACAGCATCGCTTGCGATTGACATCCATCTTCTCCCGACTTTGGGACGTTGCAACTTCGCAACGTCCCAAAGTCGGGAGATTTGATAAAACCCGAACCGCTGCCAAATCCGTCTGTTCTTGGCTCACGACCGCCTATGGGGACACGCTCTCCACGCCGCGGTTGGCGAGCGCATCGGCGCGCTCGTTCTCCACGTGGCCGGCGTGCCCCCGCACCCAATGCCATTGCACCTTGTGCTTGTGCGCCAGTTCATCGAGTTCGCGCCACAGATCCTCGTTCTTCACCGGCTTCTTGCCCGCGGTGCGCCAGCCGCGCCGCTTCCACTGCGGCAACCACTCGCTGATGCCCTTCTGCACGTACTGCGAATCCGTATAGACCTTGACGTTGCAGTGGCGCTTGAGCGCCTCGAGCGCGCGGATCACCGCGGTCAGTTCCATCCGGTTATTGGTGGTCTGGCGCTCACCGCCACAGATCTCCTTTTCCCGCGCGCCCATGCGCAGGATCGCGCCCCAGCCGCCGGGGCCGGGATTGCCCTTGCAGGCTCCGTCGGCAAAGACCAGCACCGTGTTATCGGTGCTCGGGCTGGCGGTCATGATTCCTGCGTACGTGAATAACGTTGTCCTTGCGCGCCACCTGGATCAGCGCCGCCTGCTTCGAAAGCCGCTCGCGCCAGGATGGCGCGATCAGGCGCATGCCCACGCAACGCTTGACCGCGCGCACCACGTAGACCCCGCCGGCGATCGGCCACCAGCGGTCTCCGGCGCGCTCCATGAACGCGAAGCGCTCCAGCCAGCTCGCCTGCGCGAAAGGCGGCACGTAACAGCCGAAGCGGCCGCCGTTCAACTCGAATCCAAGCAGCGCCAGCCAGTCCTTCAGCCGCAATAGGCCGATGAACCTGCCGCACCAGGGATAATCGGAACTGCGATGCATCATGGCACGCTTTGCGCCCCACAGCGACAGAGGATTGAATCCCGAAATGACGATCGAGCCCTCGGGCATGAGCACCCGCTCGGCCTCGCGCAGGATCTGGTGCGCGTGCGGACTGAATTCAAGGATGTGCGGCAGCACGACCAGGTCGATGCTCTGCGAGGCGAGCGGCAGCTTCCAGGGCTCGGCCCGCAGCGCAGCGCCTGCCTCCGGCCCGATACACGCCTTGAAGGCAATGCGGTTTTCGCGCAGGAAATCGATCTGCGGCAACCCGACCTGCACCGCGTTGAAGCCGAACACGTCGTCGACCGCGCTGTCGAACTGCGCCGTTTCCCAGGCGAGCACGTAGCGCCCGCCGGGTGTCTCAAACCATTCGGATAAGGTCGCGGGCAGCATCGCCTATAATTATCCCATGTCCGAGCAGCATCGCATTCAAGTCCACCCCATTCCCGCCTTCAAGGACAACTATATCTGGGCGCTGCGAAGCGGCTCCCGAGTTGCGATCGTCGATCCCGGCGACGCTCGGCCGGTGCTCGATTATCTTGCGCGCGAAGCGTTGGAACTGGTCGCCATCCTCGCCACCCACCATCACGCCGACCACGTCGGCGGCGTCGCGGATCTCAAACGCGGCCGCGACATCCCGGTGTACGGCCCGAAGAACGAACCCATTTCCACGCTCACCCGTCCGGTTGCCAGCGGCGACCGCGTCGCAATACCCGAATTCGGGGTGGCGTTCGAGGTGCTGGACATTCCCGGGCATACCCGTGCGCACATTGCGTATTATGGTTCAAAGATGGTGTTCTGTGGCGATACGCTTTTCGCCTGCGGCTGCGGCCGCGTGTTCGAGGGCACGCCCCCGCAGTTGCACGCATCGCTGGCAAAGCTTGCCGCGCTACCCGAGGACACCCTGGTGTACTGCGGTCACGAATACACCCTGGCCAACATCCGCTTCGCCCGGGCGGTGGAACCCGGCAACGTCGCGCTCGCCGGACGCGAGCGGACTGACACCACCACCCGCGAAAAAAACCATCCGACTCTTCCGACAACCATCGGCCTGGAAAAAGCGACCAACCCGTTCCTGCGCTGCGCACAGCCTGAAGTCGCGCAGGCTGCAGCCCGCCGGCGCGGCACTGACGTCACCGATCCCGTCGAGGTGTTCACCGCGATCCGGGAGTGGAAAAACACGTTTTGACGGGAATGACGCAGTCGCAGCGGTGCGCGCGCAGGCTCACGCGGCCTGCCTCGCCGCCAACCCGCCAGTGGTCTTACAAATTGAAAGTGCGATCTTCAAAGTGTAAGATAGCGTCATGCAACTACTCCCCCGGGACGCGACCGCTGCCCTGCGCCGCCTG
>Ga0155954_1256_pt4 | contig 16484 bp, 14 predicted proteins | sample RifCSPlowO2_02_FD_107608 | JGI IMG/M metagenome (GOLD analysis project Ga0155954, IMG submission 107608) | Betaproteobacteria bacterium RIFCSPLOWO2_02_FULL_65_20
GTGAACGCCACCCGCGCTCACGACGGACGCTCCGGCAGGAACTTCATCGGATCGACCGGCTTGCCGAGGCGCCGGATCTCGAAATGCAGCTTGGGCGCATCGGTATCGGTCGCGCCCACTTCACCGATCTTCTGCCCCTTGGCGACGGTCTGGCCTTCCTTCACCAGGATCCTGTCGTTGTGTGCGTAAGCCGATAGATAGGTCTGGTTGTGCTTGATGATGACCAGTTTGCCGTAACCGCGCAGGCCCGAACCGCTGTACACCACCCGGCCGGGGGCGGAGGCCAGCACCGGTTCACCGAGCCTGGCGGCAATGTCCACGCCCTTGTTGTCCGGATCGGCGAATCTCGCGACCAGCTTTCCGCTCACCGGCCATGACCAGTCGACCCTGTCTTCGTCATCGCCCTGGGCCTGCGGCCCGGACGCGGGAGGCGAGCCTTCGGGCTTCGCAGCGGGAGCCGGCGCGTCAGGCACGGGCTTGGTCTCAGGCTTGACCTCGGACCGACGCGGCTCGATGCGCGCGATCGTGACTTCGTCGGGCCTCTTCGCTGCGCCTGCCGCCTGCCCGCCGGGACCAAGCGGCCGCGATTCGACCGCCCCGGCAGTGGTCACCGGTTTCACCTGCACGGCACTCTGCGCCGGTGCGGCCGGCGCGCGCAGCCGCAGCGTGTCCCCGACGCGGATCACGTTCGGGTTGGCGATGCCGTTCCACTCGGCCAGTTCACGGTAGTCCAGCCCATGGTCGAGGGCGATGCCATAGAGGGTTTCGCCGCGCTTCACGGTGTAGGTCTGCGGGCGCTGATCCACGGGGGCGGCGCGCGCGGCAGGCGCGGCCGGCGTGGTGGTAATCTGCGCGGCGGGCGCACGCTCTATCACCGGTGCCAATTGCCTGCTGGCGCAGCCGGCGGCAAGGGCTGCCGCCGCCATCAGGAGCACGATGCGAGACACTGGCCTCATTGTTTACCCATCCTCATCGGCACGAAATGCACCGGATCCAGCCATTGTTCTGCAAAGCCCGATGGCGTGCTCTCGATCAGGCACAGCGCCTGGTCGTGCGCACCCACCGGCGCGATCAACCGCCCGCCCGGCGCCAGCTGCGCGCGCAGCGCCTCGGGCAACTGCGGCGCGGCCGCGGCGATGATGATAGCGTCGAACGGCGCCACCTCGGGAAGCCCGCGCGCGCCGTCCGCGTGCACCAGGCGCAGGTTGGAAAGGCGCAGTTCGCGCAGGTTGGCGCGCGCCTTCTCCAGCATCCCCGCTATGCGCTCGATCGAATAGACTTCGCGGGCTATCTGCGCCAGGACCGCCGCCTGGTAGCCGCACCCGGTGCCGATCTCGAGCACGCGCCCGAGCACCCGGCCGGCACGCACCGCCTCGATCATCAGCGCAACCACGAAGGGTTGCGAGATCGTCTGCTCGAAACCGATCGGCAACGCCGTGTCCTCGTAGGCGCGGCTCGCCAGCGCCTCCTCCACGAACAGGTGCCGCGGCACCAGCGACATGGCCGCCAGCACCACCTCGTCATGGATGCCTTTCTCGCGCAGCCGTGCGACCATCCGGTCGCGCGTGCGCTGCGATGTCATGCCGATGCCGCGGGTCTTGGAGGTCATCATTTCAGCGACCCCATCCAGCCGCGCACCGTGGCAATCTGCTGCTGGTGCGTCAGATCCATCTGCAGCGGCGTGACCGAGACACGGCTCGCCGACACCGCGTAAAAATCGGTCCCCGGCCCTGCGTCCTGCGCGTTGCCCGCGGCGCCGACCCAATATACGGTTTCACCGCGCGGCGTGGTCGAACTGACGACCGGCTCGGCCTTGTGCCGCTTGCCCAGGCGTGTCACCTCGAGCACGCCCAACTCGTCCCAGGGCACGTCCGGGACGTTGACGTTTAGCAGCATCGGTTCCCCGGGCGGGGTCTTCTGGAATCGCTCCACCATCTCGCAGGCGATGCGCGCGGCAGTCTCGAAATGGCGTCCTGCCTTGCTCGCGAGCGAAATCGCAAGCGACGGGATGCCCAGCAGATAGCCTTCGGTGGCCGCGGCGACGGTTCCGGAATAGATGGTGTCGTCGCCCATGTTGGCCCCCAGATTGATCCCCGAGACCACCACGTCGGGCAATTCCCCGAGCAGGCCGGTGACCGCCAGGTGGACGCAATCGGTGGGCGTGCCGTTGACGAACAGAAAACCGTTCGCGGATTTGCGCACCGTCAGCGGGCGGTCGAGCGTGAGCGAATTCGAGGCGCCGCTGCGGTCGCGCTCCGGCGCCACGACCGTGACCTGCCCCAGGCCGGTCAGCGATCGCGCGAGAATCTCGATCCCTGGAGCGAAGTAGCCGTCGTCGTTGCTGAGGAGGATGCGCATGGGTGCCGGCGATTATAACAACTCGCCGGCATCGGCCCGGGCATGCCGCCCTACAGCCTGCCCAACCGGTTGACCAGCGTCTTCAGCAGCTTGATGCGGGCGAACGGCTTGTCCTGGGCTTCCACGATCGTCCAGGGCGAGATGTCGGTGGAGGTGCGGTCGACCATATCGCACACCGCGGCCTCGTACTCGGGCCACTTCTTGCGGTTGCGCCAGTCTTCCTCGGTGATCTTGAAGCGCTTGAACGAGGTCTTCTGGCGCTCCTTGAAGCGGCGCAACTGCTCTTCCTTGGTGACGTGCAGCCAGAACTTGAACATGATGGCGCCGTTGCGCACCAGCTGCTCCTCGAAATCGTTGATCTCCGAGTAGGCGCGCATCCAGTCGGCCTGCGAGCAGAAGCCCTCGACCCGCTCCACCAGCACGCGGCCGTACCAGGACCGGTCGAAGATCGTAATGCCGCCCAAGTTCGGCACGTGGCGCCAGAAACGCCACAGGTAGGGCTGCGCCCGCTCCTCCTCGGTCGGCGCCGCGATCGGCACGATGTGGAACTGGCGCGCGTCCAGCGCGCTGGTGATGCGCCGGATGGCCGATCCCTTGCCGCCTGCATCCCAGCCCTCGAACACCAGGATGACGGAGTGCTTGCGCACCTTCTTGCTGCGCGAGAGCACGTTCAGCTCGCCCTGGTATTTCTCCAGCAGCTTCTGGTAGCGGTTCTTCTCCAGCCGCTGCGTCATGTCCAGCGAGCGCAGCAGCTTGAGGTTGTCCAGCTGCGGCATCGGGGGTACCGCCTCGACGCTCTTGCTCTTCTGGGCGCCCTCGGCCACGCGCTTCTTGAGCGCCTCGAGCAGGATGCGTCCCGCAGTCAGGCCGCGAAAGCGCGCATCCGCGCCGGAAATCACGATCCAGGGCGCGCCGGCCGTGCTCGTCTCGCGCAGCGCGTGCTCGGAAATTTCGCGGAACCTGTCATACACCTTGAAGCGCCGCCAGTCCTCCTTGGTCACGCGCCACTTGGTCTTCGGATCGGCTTCGAGCGCCTTCAGGCGCTTCCTCTGCTGGTTCTTGGAAAGATGGAACCAGAACTTCAGCAGCAGCACGCCCTCGTCCACCAGCATCTTCTCGTGGCGGAAGATATCGTCCAGGTGCTTCTGCAGGTCGTTGTCGCTGAAATGGCCCAGCACGCGGTTGACGATCGGCACGGTGTACCAGGAGCCGAAGAACACGCCGATCTTGCCCTGCGCGGGAAGCGCGCGCCAGAACCGCCACATGGGCGGGCGCGCAGCCTCCTCGTCCGAAGGCGGGCCGAAGGCGTAGGTGACGATGTGCCGCGGGTCCATCCATTCGTTCAGGAGATTCACCGTCTCTCCCTTGCCCGCGCCATCCACCCCGCCGATGACGATCAGCACGGGAAACTTCTTCAGCGTCCCGAGATCGAACTGCGCATTCAGCAGCGCCTCGCGCAGCTTGGGCTCCTCGCGCTTGTACTCGTCCTTGCCAACCTTGTGCTCCAGATCCGCCGACTCGAACATAGGGCCTCCCCGTTGCGTCCTGCTACCGTGCGTCGATCAATCCCAAAATCGCCTGCATTGGTCGAATCCTTCCCAGACCCGCGACAGGCGCGCGATCGCGCGCGCCTCGCCGGCGGCAAACCAGCCCTGCGCAATGCCGATCACGCGGGGATCGATGCGGCCCCCTTTGCCCAGTTCGGCAACCATGGCCACACCCACCGCGGCATCGTTGATCAGGCCCAGCGCATCCTGCAGTTCAGCGAGCGCTTCGACGTAGCGCCTGACTTTCTTCTGCGGAAAAAGCGTCGCGAAGAACTCCGCACAGTAGCGCAGCTTCTTTGCGCCGATGCGCACCCGGTGCCGTTCCTCGGCGCCGGCCGCAGACAAAGCCTCGCCGCGCTTGCGCAGGGTGCGGTCGCGCCGCTCGATGAGCGCGTGCGCGAATGCCCGCGCCGGTGCCGCGGTGGCGGGCGCTTGTGCAGGGGGACGGCCGTAGAGCAGCATGCCCAGGGACAGCAGCAGCGCGGGATAACGCGGGCTGCCGACCGCGGCGCGCGCCAGCGCGACATGGCGGCGCCGCAACCGCATGCAGCGTTCGCGCAACCGGGCGAGCCCGTCGTCGGCGGGGAAATGGCGCACGAGGGGAGGGAGCATCTCGGTGATGAAAACGTCCCAGTTGCGCACCGGCCCGAGCACCGAGAACAGCCATCGCATCTCCTCGCGCAGCGGCTCCAGCGCCGAGCGCCACTCGGGATCTTCGGGCATAACGAGGGCCACGCGCAAGCGCCGGAATCCCACCCGCAGCTGATGCAGGAATTCCGGGTCCCGCCCGGCAAGGAACCCCTCCTCGTTGGCGTGAATCTGCGCCAGGCAGGCGCGCGAGACCGCCTGCAGGACCTCGGCGCTGCTCATGTCGGGCCGCAACGCGACCGGGAGCGCCTTGCGCGGCTGCGGCAGCGCGTTGCGATAAAGCGCATAGCCGCGCTCGGCCTTGGACAGAGCCCCCAGACGGAACGGCACTTCGTGCAGCAGTTCCGCGGCGAAAGCGAACAGGGCCATAGGCCCATCATAGCCGCCGCTCTTCAATTCAATCTCGACCTCGCAGACCCGCGACCTGCGGTCTGCGGCGCGGATCTCGCCCAGATCGGCGCACAGTTCGGCCTGCGCGCCCTGGTCAAGCTCGAGCCGCAACAGGGTGCGCTTCACCCGCGTCGTGAACACCGGACGCAGCGCCTCCCGAACGCTGCGCTTTGCGAACACCGGCCCGTAGGGCGTGGCATCGAGCAGCGTCAGGTCGACACTGCGGCCGCGGACCGGCCATTCGTATTCCTCGCGCTCGGTCAGACCTGCAGCGCTCGCCGCCCCGCCCTTCAGCGCCTGGAACCAGCGCTCACCCGAATTCGCGCACACGCGCCGCAGCCGCAGCGCCAGTCGCTCACCGTACAGGTCGAGCTCCGGCGTGTCGTAATAGACACCCGTGAGCTCGCTCGACTGCGCGCGGCCCTGCGCGCGCCGCTTGACGGCCTGCGCGCCAAGGACGCGTTCCAGGTCGTCGCGCGCGACCAGCAGCTTGAGCTCGGTTTCCATGGCACTAAGTTGGCACTCAACGGCCAGGTTTGTTTTGCGTCAAGTCATCTTCTCCCGATTTCGGGAAGTTGCAACTGCGCAACTTCCCGAAATCGGGAGACTTGAATAAACCCGAACCCTACGCTCGGCAACCAGGCACCCAGACTCGATTTTGCCTTTCATCAATCTCCCTATTTCGATCCGTTGCGCAGTTGCAACGGATCGAAATAGGGAGACATAGTCCAACCCGAATCCTGCGCCGGAGGTCAAACTCAACTCCACTGCGTCGTCTGCCCCTCAGCACCGCGCCGCCTCATACACGCCGCGCACGTCCTCGATGAGCGACAGCGTGCGCTTCAGCCGGGCAATCCGGTCCACCTCTACGGTAAAGAACATGGTTGCCGCGCCGGCCTTCGACTGCGTGTGTACCGCGGTGACGTTCAGCTGCTCCCGCGACAGGACCTCGGAGATATCGCGCAGCAGCCCGTGCCGGTCGTTCGCCCGCACCACGACGTCCACCGGAAACAGCTGCCCTTCCTGCACGCCCCACTGCGCGGTGATCATGCGCTCGGGCAGGCGCGACTTCAGCTGCGCGAGGCTCGAACAGTCCGCGCGGTGGATCGACACGCCGCGCCCGCGCGTCACGAATCCGACGATCGCGTCCGGCGGCGCCGGCTTGCAGCACTTGGCGAGCTGGGTGAGCAGGCGGTCCACCCCGACGATCAGGATGCCGCCCCCGCCCGCAGCCGCCTTGCTGCGATGCGTCTGCACTTCGGGAGCCGCCGGGGCCTCGGCCTCGCCTCGCAGGGCCACCTGGATCTGACGCACGCCCAGGTCCTCGCGCCCGACCGCGGCAAAGAAATCATCGGTTTTTTCATAGCCGAGCTTGGCGCCGAGCTGGTCCAGCGCCGCGCCGGTCTGTCCCTCCCGCTGCAACTCGCGCTCGACGACGGCCCGGCCGTCGGCGATGGTCTGTCCGAGCTCCATGCTGTTGAACCACTGGCGGATCTTGTGGCGAGCGCGCGAGCTCTTGATGTAGCCGAGCGCCGGATTGGTCCAGTCGCGGCTGGGCCCCCCCGTCTTCGCGGCGATGATCTCCACCCGCTCGCCGTTCTTCAGCCGGTAGTCCAGCGGCACGATCGCACCGTTCACCTTGGCGCCGCGGCAGTGATGGCCCAGGTCGGTGTGCAGCGCATAGGCGAAATCGATCGGGGTCGCCCCTTGAGGAAGGTCGATCACCCTGCCCTGCGGCGTCACCACGTAGACGGTCTCGTCCAGCGCCGCCTGCTTGAATTGCTCCACCCAGTCGCTGGAATCCACGATCTCGTCGCGCCACGCGAGCACCTGGCGCAGGAACGCGATCCGCTCGTCCGAGGCGTCCGAACGCGCCGTTGCCGCGCCCCGCGCTGCGAACCCGCCTTCCTTGTAGCGCCAGTGGGCCGCCACGCCGAGCTCGGCGTGGCGGTGCATCTCGTGGGTGCGGATCTGGACTTCCAGCGTGCGCCCCTGCGGTCCGATCACCGCGGTGTGCAGCGAACGGTAGAAATTACCCTTGGGACGCGATATGTAGTCGTCGAATTCCTTCGGGATGGGCTGCCAGAGATTGTGTGCGACACCCAGCGCGGTGTAGCAGTCCTTGACGCTGTCCACCAGCACCCGCACGCCGCGCACGTCGTACAGTTCCTCGAAGTCGAGCGACTTCTGGCGCATCTTGCTGTAGATGCTGTAGATGTGCTTCGGGCGCCCGCTGATCTGCGCCTTGACCCCGGTGGCGGCCAGTTCGCGCGCAAGCGATGCTATCGCCTCGTCGATGAACCGCTCGCGCTCCCCGCGCCGCTCATCCAGCATCCCGGCGATGCGCTGGTAGACATCCGGCTCCAGAAACTGGAACGACAGGTCCTCCAGTTCCCACTTGAACTGCCACACGCCCAGGCGATTGGCGAGCGGCGCATAGATATCCAGCGTCTCCTGTGCCACCGGGCGCCGCAGTTCGTCGTCCGCGCGCGTCAGATAGCGCAGCGTCTGCGTGCGGCTCGCCAGGCGCAGCAGCACGACCCGGATGTCCGCGACCATCGCCAGCAGCATCTTGCGCAGCACCTCGGCCTGCGACTGGCGCGCTGCGCCCTTGTTCCCGGTGACCACGCCGCGCGTGATCACGCGCAGCCGGTTCAGCTGCGTGATGCCATCGACCAGCGCGGCCACGTGCTCGCCGAATTCCGCCTCGAGGGTCTCGCCGCTTTCAGGCAGATAGGATGGGACTGCAAACAGCAGCCCGGCGACACGGGCATCGGCGTCGAGCCTGAGGTCCGCGATGCTCCGGGCAAGGCCCAGCGCATGATCGAGCGGCGCTTCGCCCGTGCCCAGCTGTTTGCCTTCATACGCCGATTGCGCGAATTCGAGCGCGTGCTCGATCCGCTCGCGCTCGGGGCCGGCGAGGCCGCTCGCGATTCCCTCGACCGACGCCTGGGCCGATTGCAGGGTGGGTGCTGTGACGGAAACCATTGCGTTGACGCGTCCGGTCAGTCAATAGACGATAGCCGGCGAAACGCGTAGGAATCGATTATCGCACACGCTGGCGGCATCCGAAGGGCTTGGCCATAATGCGTGGCCTGCCCGGAAAATCATGCCTGCGACCGAATCCACCACGCACCCCCATCGAGCACGCCTTCTGGCCTATGCGCTGCTGATCATCGCCGTTGCCTCGTGGGGCGCCAGTTGGACTGCGGCGCGCGCGGTCCGCCAGGAAGTCCCCCCCTTCACGCTCGTGTTCTGGCGCTGGGCGATCGCGGGGGTGATCCTGTTCCCGTTTGCCCTCCGGCACGCCCGGGCGGACCTGCCCGCCGCGGCGAAACACTGGAAATGGCTCGCCTTTTTCGGCGTCTCCGGGATGGCCGCCTTCCCGATGCTCGGCTACCTGGGCCTGCGCTACACCACCGCCATCAACGTCTCGCTGCTTAACGCCTCGCTGCCGCTTTTCATGATCCCGCTGGCCTGGCTCATACGCCGGGACACGGTGCGCGCTCGGCAACTCGCCGGCCTCCCACTGTCGCTTGCCGGATCGCTGGTCATCGTCAGCGCGGGGGACCCGGCCGCGATCGCCGCGCTTTCGCTCAATCCGGGCGACCTGCTGGCCCTGGCCGCCGTCGCACTGTGGGCGTTGTACACGGTGCTGCTGGACCGGCGCCCGCGGATGCACCCGCTTTCCTTCACCTTCTTCAGCATCGTGGCCGCGATCGCGTTCAGCGCGCCGTTCTACGCCTACGACATTCTGTCGGGCAACACCATTGTGATCAACACGCACACCGTTTCGGCAATCGGCTTCCTCGCGGTGTTTTCGTCGGTCGTCGCCTACCTCTGCTGGCATCACGCGGTACCTATCGTCGGGCCCAATGCGGCGAGTTTCTTCCAGCCCCTGATGCCGGTGTTCGGCACCCTGTCGGCCGTGCTCGTAATCGACGAACAGATCCACCTCTACCATCTTGCCGGTTTGGTGCTCGTGCTTGCCGGGCTGATACTCACTTCGAGGCGCTGAAGCGGTGGGACTCATACGCTCCTGGCGCCGCCGGCGAATCCTTTCCCGCACGCGGATAGACCCGGCGCTGTGGCAGCGCGTCACCGCCGGATTGCCTTTCCTCAGGGGGCTCGGCGCGGAGGAATTGGCGCGGCTGCGCGACTTGGCGATCCTGTTTCTCGCCGAAAAGGAGATGCACGGCGCCCAAGGGCTGGAACTCACCGACGAGGCGCGCCTGTCGATCGCGGTGCAGGCTTGCCTGCCGGTGCTCAACCTGGGGCTGGACTGGTACGAAGGCTGGATCGGGGTCATCGTCTACCCGGGCGAATTCCGCGTGCGCAAGGAGGAGATGGACGAGCACGGCGTGGTGCACACCATCGACGAGGGGCTCTCGGGGGAGGCCTGGCCGGGCGGTCCGGTGGTGCTGTCCTGGCAGGACGCGAGCATGTCGGAGACGGGCTATAACGTGGTCATCCACGAATTCGCCCACAAGCTGCACATGCTGCGCGGGGACGACGAGGGCTTTCCCGCGCCTGCGCCCGGCATGGACGCGGCCGCGTGGCGCGATGCGCTGGAGCGGGCCTACGCGCGCTTCTGCGCCGAAGTCGATTCGGGGGCGCCGACCATCGTCGACGACTATGCCGCCGAGCACCCGGCCGAATTCTTCGCCGTGATGAGCGAGACCTTTTTCACCGACTCGGCGATCCTCGCGCGCGACTACCCGCAGCTGTACGCGCAACTGGCGCAGTTCTACCGGCAGGATCCGGCGGGCGTGCTGCCCGCGTCAGGTGCAAGGGCGTAGGGCGCGGGTTTACCGCGCCGTTCGCGCGGCACTCACCGTTCCATGGCGCGCTGAAGCTGCGCCCTACTCGCTCTCGCTGCGCGCTGAAGCTGCGCCCTACATCCCCGCTCCACGCTTGGCCGCAAGGCGGGCATCCTGCCCCGGCGGGGCAGCGCACAGGGGCAGATTCCCGATGTGCCTCGCCCAAGTCACCGCCCGAGCAGAAACTCCCGCACCACCGCGATCTGGTCGGCGTGCATGAGCGTGGGGGCGTGGCCGATGCCCTTGATCTCGGCGAGATTCGCGCGCGGGCCGCGGGCTGCCATCTGCGCCGCCGTCTCGCGCGTGAGCAGGTCGGACTGCTCGCCGCGCACCAGCAGCGTCGGACAGCGGACCGCGTCGTAGACGTTCCACAGGTCGACGTCCTTGTGCTCCTTCTCCGCATTGAAGGGAACCGCTATGGCGGGGTCGTAGTGCATGCGGTAGCCGCCGGCGGGGTCGCTGCGCACGACGTGCTCGGTGAGAAAACGCCACTGCGCGTCGCTGTGCGCTCCGAAGGGCGCGCTCACCGCGCGCACGTACTGCTCGGCCGCCTCGATGCTCGGAAAGCGCGGCGCCATGCCCACATAGGTGCCGATGCGCTCGAGCGACACCACGGTGATCACCGGCCCGACGTCGTTCAGCACCAGCCGCGCGATCGGGGTCTCCGGGAGCGAGGCGAGCACCATGCCGATCAGGCCGCCCATCGATGTGCCCACCCAGTGCACGGTCTGCACACCCAGGCGCGCGATGAGCGCCACCATCGCGTTGACGTACGTGGCGGCGACATAGTCCATCGGATTCTTCAGCCAGTCCGACTCCCCGCGCCCGGGCACGTCGGGGCACACCACGCGGTAATGGCCGCAGAGTTCCTGGGCGAGAAAATCGAAATCGCGCGCGCAGCGCGTGAGGCCATGCGCGCAGACGAGCACGCGCGGATTGTCCGCCTCGCCCCACTCCAGGTAAGCCATGCGGTGCAGGCCGCCGGGCGCAAGGCACTGCACCTTGTGACTGCGAAACTGTTCGGTCATCTGTTTCTCCATCATCTCGACCGTAGGTCAATCAGTTGCCGACCTGCCGCGGCGGCTTGGAACGCCGCCCTACGGTCGAGCGCGACAAGAACGATGTAGGGCGCAGCTTCAGCGCGCCAGAGCGCGGCGCGGTGCGCCCTACGGCAAGGGATGCGGGATCCAATGACCGCGCCTGTCATCTCCTGCCGCGGACTTGCAAAGACCTATTACCAGGGCGAGGTCGCCGTGCCGGTGCTGCTCGATGTGGCCCTGGAGGTGGCGGCAGGGGAACTGGTGGCGATCGTGGGCGCCTCGGGTTCGGGCAAGAGCACGCTGCTGCACCTGCTGGGCGGCCTGGACGATCCCAGCGCCGGCGAGGTGAATGTGCTCGGGCGCCACATACATCGGCTCGCGGAGTCCGAGCGCAGCCGGCTGCGCAATGCATCGCTCGGTTTCGTCTACCAGTTTCACCACCTGCTCGCGGAGTTCACGGCGCTGGAGAACGTGGCCATGCCGCTGCTGATACGGCGCATGCCCCGCGATGAGGCCCGCGGCATCGCCGCGGCGATTCTCACCGAAGTGGGCCTGGGCGGGCGCCTGGAGCACACCCCGGGGGAACTTTCGGGCGGAGAGCGCCAGCGCGCGGCGCTCGCGCGGGCGCTGGTGACTTCGCCTGCCTGCGTGCTGGCCGACGAGCCCACCGGCAATCTGGACCGGCGCAACGCCGAGGCCGTTTTCGAGCTGATGCTGGAGCTCAACCGCAATCGGCGCACCAGCTTCGTGATCGTGACCCACGAGCCCGCGCTCGCTGCCAGGGTCGACCGCGTTCTGAGGCTGCGGGACGGCGTGCTTGCGCCGGATTGATTCGTCCAAAGATGACTCAAGTGTGGCCGGCAGCGGCGGAGAATTTGGTTTTCAGGAGTCTCCCGTTTTCGGGCCCTTGCAACTTCGCATCGGCCCGAAAACGGGAGATGGTGTAAGGCAAAATCAGCCAGGCCATTTGTTTCCGGCTATGCCGGGTCAGGGCAACAACACGTGAATACCGCTCAAAGCCAGAACACGCCGCCGGCCCCGGCTGCCACGGCGGCGCGGCTCGTCGACCTGGGGGCCTGCATCGCGTTCCTTGGCCAGACGGGCAATCTCGTGCGCGTGCGCTCGGAGGTGGACGCTCACCACGAACTGGCGGGAATCGCCAGGCGCTTCGAAGGCGCGAAGTGCGTGCTGTTCGAACGTGTGAAGGGCAGCGCCCATCCGGTGCTGGTCGGGCTGCTCTGGAACCGCAATATCGTCGGTTCGGTTTTCGGCGTGCCTACCGAGCGGGTGCCTTTCGTGATTGCCGATGCCATTGGTTCATGGCAGAAGGACAAGGCGGCCTTGCCGGCGCGTATCCTCGCCAAGGCACCGGCCAACGAGGTGGTCGAGGCGCAGGTCGATCTTTCCAGTCTGCCTCTTCCGGTGCACGCCCTGCAGGACGGGGGGCGATACCTGGATTCGTCGCTCGTTCTTGCACGCAATCCGCAGACCGGCGGCTTGAATGTGTCGGTTCACCGCATGATGGTGACGGGCAAGGATCGTCTGAGCTTCCTGATCGATCCGGGGCGGCATCTGGGCGATTACGTGGAATTCGCGGAACAGCGGGGTGAGTCGCTTCCCGTGACGATCAGCAACGGAATGGGGCTTGCGCCCTGGATCGTCTCGACGTTGCCGCGGCTGGGGGACGGCAAGCCCGACATCGCCCATCACATGATCGGCCGCCCGGTGGACCTGATGCAGGCGCAGACCGGGGAGGTGCCCGCTTATGCCGATGCGCAGTTCGTGATCGAAGCCGAGATTCTCCCCGGGGTACGGGAGTTCGAAGCGCCGTTTGCCGAGGTCACCGGCTACTACGGCGGCCGGGACAAGCGTTGGGTGATGAAGGTGAACGCGATCACCCGGCGCGAAAAGCCGGTCTTTCACACCATTCTTTCCGGGCAGGAGGTGTGGAACGCGGTCGGATTCACCGCCGAGGCGGCCATATTTCACGCCGTCAACACCAAGATACGCGAGGTCAGGGCAGTGTTCCTGCCCCCCGGCGGGTGCGGCTTCTACGAGGCGGTGGTGCAGGTGGAAAACACGCGCCCCGGCATCGCGCAGGATGTGATCCGGGAGACGTTCCGCGCCTTTCGCTCGCTGCAGAGGGTCATCGCCGTCGACACGGACGTGGACATCTACAGCGCGGTCGACGTGGACTGGGCCGTGACGACCCGTTTCAACCCCGACACGGACCTGATGGTTCTGCAGGGGGAGGAAGGACATATACTGAATCCCATGGTGACCCTGGATCCGGATGGCAAGGGCGGCAAAGTCACCAAAGTGGGCATGGATGCCATGGTCCCCTATGATCAGAAGGGCGAGAAGTTCGAGCGGGTGCGGTTTCTGGAAGTGGATCTCGAACGGTACGACATCAAGTACGATTAGCCATGCCCGCATGGCGGCATCCGTACCCAAACCAGCCGCCGATCACGCGATATCCGACCGTGCCTGCGACGAGCATTGCGGCGAAACCGGTGTTCGGGTAGATCTGACGGTTGGAGACGTGCCGCGGCAGGTGGTCGCGGATCAATGGCGCCGCTGCGCGCGTCGCCGCCAGGCGCGGATCACGTACGCGCGCCAGGCCAACTGGACCAACAGGTAGCCGAGCGCGGCCAGCGCTAGGGCGAGGGCGACCAGGCCGATCCCGAGGGGCTTGCCCAGGGACAGCATCCAATGCGCGAACGCCTCCATCCAGGCGCCCAGATGCGACCAGTCCATGTCGGGTGGCGGCGTCGCCGGGGCGCCGCGGCCGCTGACCATGAGCCGGCCGATCTGGTAGGCGACCAGATACAGCGGGCCGATGGTGAACGGGTTGGTGTACAGCGTGGTGAACAGCGCCACCGGCAGGTTGACCTTGAGCACAACGCACAGAATCGCCGCAGTGAGCATCTGGAACGGCCCGGGCACCAGACCGGAGAACATGCCGATCGCAACCCCGCCGGCCACCGAATGGCGGTTGAGGTGCCACAGGTTCGGATGGTGCAGGAACGCACCGAAGCGCGCGACATGGCGGTTTTGCTTTACCGAGTCGTGGCTGGGCAGATATTTCCTGAAGAACTTTCTCGGCATCCCGTGTGCGGCGCGCCGTTTGGGCTCGGCGACTGGATCATTGTATCAACGCCGTCGAGGCTCGGGCGTTAATGCGGCAATGGTGCCCTCTGGTTCCCTGCCCGCATGCGCCTCGCGGTGATCGCCTTTGCGGCGGGCGTCTGGCTGCTCCAGCGTCAGGCTGCGCTTCCGGGCGCGGCTGCGCTCGCTGCGACGGCAATGGCCGCGGTCGGACTGGCTGCGCTGGCGCGCCTGCGCATGGTGTACCCGAGGGTGGGAGCGCGCGTCGCGGCGTTTACCCTGCTCGGATTCCTGCTGGGATACCTGTGGGCGGCGCTGTGGGCGCACGTGAGAATCGCCGACCGCCTCGACCCGGCATGGGAGGGCAGGGACATCGAGATCACCGGGGTGATCGCGGGCCTGCCGGAGCCCTTCGAGAACGGCGTGCGCTTCGAGTTCGACGTGGAATCGGTCGCGCCCGCCGGGGCGAGCGTGCCGCAGCGCGTGCTGCTCGCGTGGTACAACGGGCTCACCCGCGAGGAATACCAGGAAGTGGCGCCCGTGCGCGCGGGCGAGCGCTGGCGTTTTGCGGCCCGGCTGAAGCGGCCGCACGGGCAGTCGAATCCGGCCGGCTTCGACTACGAAGCCTGGCTGATCGAGCGCGGCATTCGGGCCACCGGGACGGTGCGTGTCAACCGCCGCGGGGCGCCGCCGGAGCGTCTGGACACGATGGTAGTTCGCCCGGGCTACGCCATCGAGCGCCTGCGCGAACGCGTGCGCGAGCGCTTCTGGGACGCGCTGCCCGAGCACCGCTACGCCGGGGTGCTCACCGCGCTTGCCGTCGGCGACCAGAAGGCGATCGAGCCGCAGGACTGGGATGTCTACACCCGCACCGGCGTCAATCACCTGATGAGCATTTCGGGCCTGCACGTGACCATGGTGTCCGGGCTCGCGGCAGCGCTGGTCCTGCTCGGATGGCGGCGCGCGCAGGCGCTCGCGCTTCGCTTTGCGGCGCAGAAGGCGGCGGCGATCGCAGGATTCACGGCCGCGTTCGGGTATTGCCTGATCGCGGGATTCGCCGTTCCGGCGCAGCGCACGCTCTACATGGTCGGCGTGGTGGCGCTGGCGCTGGTGTCGGACCGCCTGACCTCGGCCTCGCGCGTGCTCGCGCTGGCGCTGCTCGCGGTGCTTGTTCTGGACCCGTGGGCGGTGCTGTCGGCGGGATTCTGGCTGTCGTTCGGCGCCGTGGCGCTGATCTTCTACGTCGGCTGCTGCCGCGCGGGCCCTCCGCACTGGCTCGCCCAGTGGGGGGCGATGCAGTGGGCGGTGACGGTGGGGCTTGCTCCCATGCTGCTGGTGCTGTTCCGGCAGGTGTCGCTTGCATCGCCGCTCGCCAATGCGGTGGCCATTCCGGTGATCAGCGTGGTGGTGACGCCGCTCGCGCTCGCCGGCGCCGTACTGCCGTTCGATTTCCCGCTGCAGCTTGCGCATGCGCTGCTGGAATGGCTGATGTGGCTGCTGCGCTGGCTGGCCGCACTGGATGGCGCGCTCTGGACGCAGCACGCGCCCGTGGACTGGACCTTGCCGCTTGCGGCCGCGGGCATCCTGTGGCTGCTCCTGCCGCGCGGTTTTCCTGCGCGCTGGGCGGGGGCGCTGCTGCTCATCCCGATGGCGAGCGTGATGCCGCCGCTGCTGGCGCACGGCGCGGCCGCACTGACGGTGTTCGAGGTCGGGCAGGGCCTGTCCGTGCTGGTGCGCACCCGATCGCATGCGCTGCTCTACGATGCCGGACCCGCCTGGAGCCCGGAGGCCGACAGCGGCAATCGGGTGATCCTGCCCGCGCTGCGCTCGCAGGGCCTGCGCGCGCTCGATGCCCTCGTGGTGTCGCACGACGACAACGATCACTCCGGCGGCGCGCTGACGGTGATGCGGGCGCTGCCGGTTGCCCGGCTGCATTCGTCGCTGCCGGCGCTCGATCCGATCGTTCAGACGGCGCGGTACCGCATTCCGTGCGCCGATGGCAGCGCCTGGGCGTGGGATGGAGTGCAGTTCGAATTTCTGCATCCGGCGATGGCGGGCTACGGCGATCCGGGGGAATCGGCCAACAACCTGAGCTGCGTGCTGAAGGTGTCCGGTGCTCACGGAGCGGCGCTGCTCACCGGCGACCTCGAGCGGCGCGGCGAAGCCGATCTGGTCGCGCGGCGCGCGGACAGCCTGCGCGCGCAGGTGCTCGTCGTGCCCCACCACGGGAGCAGCACTTCGTCCACCCCGGAATTCGTGCATGCCGTCGCGCCGCAGTTCGCGGTTTTCCCGGTCGGCTACAGGAACCGGTTCGCGCATCCCAGGCCGGAGGTGGTCGCGCGCTACGGGGAGCAGGGCAGCCGCATCGTGCGCAGCGACGAATCCGGCGCGGTCGGAATCATGATTGATGAGCGAGGCGTGTCGGTGCGCGGGCAGCGCGAGACGGCGCCCCGCTACTGGCACGGCCGGTGATGCGCCCGGGCTATACTCGCCGCCTCGGGGAATCGAGCCGCAGTTGTAGGGCGCGGGTTTACCGCGCCGCGCTCCGGCGCGCTGAAGCTGTGCTCCGGCGC
>Ga0155954_1097_pt1 | contig 16293 bp, 11 predicted proteins | sample RifCSPlowO2_02_FD_107608 | JGI IMG/M metagenome (GOLD analysis project Ga0155954, IMG submission 107608) | Betaproteobacteria bacterium RIFCSPLOWO2_02_FULL_65_20
CTCGATGCAACGCTGCATTATTTCGTTTCCATCCTCGACGGCGTGGATCTCAGCGGGTTGATCGGCACGCGGATCCTGGTTGGCTATGGTACTGATGACCAGGAGATGCTCGCGGCGCAGCGTTACCGAGAGATCTACGTCGTGCAGTCGGACATCACACAATAGATCGCCGTATTGCCTGCATCGCAGCCACGCCGCAAGGCTGTGCCTGTGATCCCTCATCACGAACGGCCATCTGGAAAATCGACTGTCCGATTCTCTGGCTGAAAATAACCTGCGATGTCGCAAGCTATTGTTTTGTTGGCGCGCCCGGCAGGAATCGAACCCACGACCCCCTGGTTCGTAGCCAGGTACTCTATCCAACTGAGCTACGGGCGCGTTGTGAGCCGTGAATTATAGCAAAGTCGGTGTCACAATGCGCGTACGCCCGCCGACCGCCCGATCCCGATTCGCGAACTCCAGGAGACCAACGATGCAGATTTCCGCGCCGCGCATGCAGCTCATGAACCCCGATATCACCCGCGCCTGCAAGGAGGCGGAAATCTACGAATCGCTGCTCGAGCTGGACGGCGCACGGGTCCTCGAACTGGGCTGCGGCAAGGCCGACCACACGCGCAACATTGCCCAGGCGCACACGGGCGCGCAGATCGTCGCTGCCGAAGTGGACCGGATCCAGCACGCGAAGAATCTCGCGGCAGCGCCGGTGGCGAACATCCGCTTCACCGATTTCGGCGCCGAATCGATCCCGCTCGCCGATGCAGGCCTCGACGTGGTGATGATGTTCCGGTCGCTGCACCACGTGCCGCTCGATCGCATGGACGCCGCTTTCCGCGAAATCCATCGCGTCCTGCGGCCCGGCGGCCACGCCTACGTCTCCGAGCCGGTCTTCGCCGGCGCGTTCAACGAACTGGTCCGGATCTACAACGACGAGGAACTGGTGCGAAAGGCGGCGTTCGACGCGGTTTACCGGGCCGTGGACCAGGGATTGCTGGAGCTTGTCAGCGAGACTTTCTTCCTGACACCAGTGCAGTACCGCGACTTCGCCGAGTTCGCCAAGAAACACTTCGAGATCACGCACGGCGTGCGCAACGTGACCGACGAGCAGAGCGCCGCCGTCGAGCGGCTGTTCAATGCGCACCTCGGCCCGGACGGGGTGAAGCTCACCCAGCCGATCCGCGTCGACCTGCTGCGCAAGCCCGCGTGAAGCTCCCCTGCGGCAGCCGGGGCGGGCGAATGCCCGCCTTGCGCGCTGCCTAATCGGCCTTGATGTTCGCGGCCTTCACCACCGGGCCATACTTGGCGATTTCGTTCCTGATCATCCCGGCAAACTGCTCGGAGGTATTTCCCACAGGTTGGATGCCCATTGCAGCCAGCCTTTCGCGCATGTCCGGCAGCTTCACCATCCGAGCCACCTCGGCGGTCAGCCTGGAGGCGATCTCGGCCGGCGTGCCGGCCGGCGCGAACAAGCCGATCCACAGGTTCATCTCGTAGCCCGGGACCCCGGCTTCGGCCAGCGTCCGCAGCTCGGGCGCCGAGTCCGCCCGCGTTGCCGAGGTCACCGCGAGGCCCCTGAGCTGCTTCGCCTTGACGTGCGGCAGCACCGGCGGGCTGTCGACAATGGTCATCTGCACGTCGCCGGCCATCACCGCGTTGATCGACTGCACGCTGCCCTTGTAGGGGATGTGCCTGATGTCGGTCCCGGTCATCTGCTTGAACATCTCCGTTGCGACCTGGAATGCGGTCGAGCCGGCGGCGTAATTGAGCTTGCCGGGATTAGCTTTGGCATATGCGATCAACTCCTGCACCGAGTTCACCGGCAACGACGGATTCACCACCACCACCATCGGGAACATGCCGATCATGCTGATGGAAACGAAATCCCTCAGTGTGTGATAGGGCAGCTTCGAATAGAGGACGGGATTCACGGACATGCCGCCGGTCGCATTCACGAGCAGGGTGTAGCCGTCGGGCGCGCTCTTCATCACGAACTCGGTGGCGATGATCGAGTTCGCGCCCGGCTTGTTGTCGATCACCACCGGCTGGCCCCAGGCCTCCTGCATCTTCGCGCCCACCAGCCGCGCGACGATGTCGTTGCCGCCGCCCGGCGGAAATCCGACCACGATCCGGATCGGCTTCGACGGATAGCCCTGGGCCGACGCAGCCAGCGCCGCGGCGCACAGCGCAATGAATACCAGACTCCTTTTCGCTCTCATCCTTCCTCCTTCCGTATCGGACCGGCTTCGCGTTTCGCGAATCCCCTCACCCCAACCCGCATTCTGCCATCGCAGCGTACTCCATTGACGCAGGGCGCGTCCTGGCCGCGGCTGATCCAGGGCAGTCTCCCCTAGCTTCCCTGCTTTGCCTTCAGCGCGCCCTCGCCCATTCTGTGATCGGGGACGAGCCAGCTTGCCGCGACCGCGATCAGGGCGAACAAAAGGACCGCCCAGAACACCATGTGCAGCCCGGAGGACAGGCCCGAATGAAGCGCGCCGCCGCCGAGGACGCCTGGAAGGTCTTCGCGCAACGGCAAAGTATCGATGCCGCCTGCAACGCGGTCCGGCCGCAGCGCAAGATTGAGCACGCCGCCGAACACCGCCGCGCCGAGCGCGTTGCCCAGTATGCGCATCAGCACGTTCGATGCGGTCGCGACGCCGCGCTGCGACCAGCCGACGCTCGACTGAATTGCGACGACGAACGTCGTGTTCAGCACGCCCAGCCCCGCACCCATGACGAACGAGCCCAGCCCGGCGACGATCGGCCCGCGCTCCACGGCCAGCGCGATGATCAGGCTGCCGATGAAAAGCGTGGAACCGCCGATCCGGGCAAGCCGGCGCGTGCCCACGCGCAACAGCAGGTGCCCCGTGGCGACCGAGGCCGCCGGCCAGCCCACCGACATGGCGCATACCGTGAATCCGGCCACCAGCGCCGATTTGCCGAGGACGCCCTGGACGTAAGCCGGCAGGAAGCTGATGACGCCGATCATCGCGATGCCCGCGCAGAGCGTTGCGGCGTTCGCCAGCGCGATCAGGTGATTTCCCCAGAGTTCCAGGTGCATGACGGGATCCGGAGCGCGCCGCTCCTGGCGCACGAACAGCCACATCGCCGCCGCGGCGAACGCCAGCAGCGACAGCGCTGCGGCGATTCCCCAGTGCCCGCCCTGCGTGAGCGCCAGCATCAGCGACACCAGGCCGACCAGAATCAGGCCCGCGCCGGCAAAGTCGATGGCGGGCTTTTTCGGCTCGACCCGCTCGTGCAGAAACAGGCTCGCCAAAGCGATGCTGACGACCCCGAACGGAAGATTCACCCAGAATACCCATGCCCAGCTGGTGTGCTGCACGATAAGCGCCCCGGCGAGCGGGCCGACGATTGCCGAGATGCCCCACACGCCCGCCATGTATCCCTGAACGCGCCCGCGTTCTTCCAGCGCATACAGATCGCCGATCAGCGTCGTTGCGAGCGGCTGCACCGCGCCCGCCCCGATGCCCTGGATAAAACGGAACGCGACCAGCGCCGGCATCGACCACGCCATTCCGCAAAGCGCCGAACCGACGAGAAAGATCAGGATCCCGGCGATGAAGACGGGTTTGCGTCCGTACAGGTCCGACAGCTTGCCGTAGATCGGTATCGTCACCGCCTGCATCAGCAGAAACGCCGAAAACACCCAGCTGTAGAGCGCCAGGCCGCCGAGCTTCGCCGTGATGCTCGGTAAAGCGGTGGCGACGATAGTGGCCTCGATCGCGGCCATGAACATCGCCACGACGAGCGCTGCGAGAACCAGAGGCCTATGGGTCTGTCTTCGATGCGTGGCGGAAATCATGGTCGGGTCGGGCGAATCATACGGCATCGCTGCCCGTTCCCGACCCCGATGACCTCCGGCAGCCGGATCCAGCCGGGGATTTCCGGCGGCCGGGGCCAGTCGACATCCGATGCCGGCGGATACCTGGGCGCTATCGCCGGGGGAGAGAGCGGCCCGGGAATCTAGGACATGCGGTCTACGCTACGCCGCTTTTGCGATCGATTCCCGCAGCTTGCGCACCCGGCACAGGATACAGCGCGCGATGGAGCCTCCGACGACGGGATCCAGATCGTCACGCAGCGGCGTCAGAACATTGGCGCCGACGGCGAGCACACCTTCCACCTGGTCCTCGCCGGGCATGTACCAGAGCCCTTCGGCATTGACCACGCGCGGATGCATTCCCTCGACCAGCGCCACCTGGCGTCTGATGGACTTGTCCGTTGTTGGCGCTTCGATGATTACCCATTCCCCCTCGGACACTGCCAATTCCAGAGCGGTTTCCGGGCTCATTTCCAGCACCGGCCAGGGACGGCGTTTGCGCAGCCGAGGCACTTCGATCCCGAGCGTCGAGTAGAACTCGACGGAACGCGTTCCGCTCACGAGTATGAGCGGGTAGTCGCGCGCTATTTCGGGCGTGCTGTAGGGACTCATCGGAGGTTCCCTGAAATCCGGCGTGGCCTCATAGCCGAACTTCGCGAGGATCGAAGACGCAAACTCAATCTTGGCCGAAGGCGTGTTGAATCCGGGCTTCCCGTCCCGACGCAACTTGCCGCTGCGGTACTTCAGCGGTTCATCGGCCCCGACGACCACGCCCTGCCGCTTGAACTCCTCGAAATCCATGCCCAGCGGCTGCAGGCGGTAGTCAAGCAGCTCCCGGTAACTGGAAACCGGCAACTGCGCGCCGTAACCCATGCGCTTGAGCACCTCCAGCACCACATCGGCTTCTTCGCGCGCCTCTCCCCTCGGCTCCATGGCGCGGGACCGGCAGGCGATCATGTTGATCCCCGAATACTCGGTGATCGCGTCCGATTCGAGATGCGTGGTCACCGGCAGGATGTAGTCGGCGATTCTCGCAGTGGGCGACTCGAACATTTCCGACACGATCAGGATATCCAGGCTCTTCAGGGCCTTGAGCACCGTGTAGGTGTCCTCGAGGCCGACAAGCGGATTGCAGTCCGTCCACAGCGCGCGCACCGGGTAAGGTTCGCCGGTCAGCATCGCGTCGATCACCTGACGCGGATGGGGATAGGCGGAAGTGATCGCGTTGGGCCCCGCAAGCAGCGGGAACTTGTCGGCGCTCAGTTGCCGGTCTAGGTTCTTGTTCAGCCCGGAGCCCTGGCTCGCCCCGTAGTAGCCCGGCATGCGCACTGCCGTAGGCAGAAGAAAGCGGTTGTTTCCCGCCTGATCGATGCGGCCGAGCAGCGCGGGAAGGAAGCCCATCAGCCGCAGCGCGGCAATCGAGTTGCCGCCCATCGTCGCACCGATGAAGGTGTAGAGGGCGGAGGACCGGGCGGTGGCGTACATTTCCGCGGCACGGCGAATGTCGTCGGCCGGGATCCAGGTGATCTGGGCCACGCGCTCGGGGGAATACTGTGCAGCGCGTTCTGCAAGCTCTTCGAATCCTGTCGTCCATTCGGCGACGAACTCCTTGTCGTACCAGCCCCGCCCGATCATTACGTTGATCATGCCCAGCGCGAGGGCGGCATCGGTGCCGGGACGGATGCGCAGCCACAACGCAGCTTCCTGGGCCGATCGCGTCGGGCGCGGGTCGACGACGATGGTTCTGGCGCCCTTCTTCTGCGCGTCGCGCACGCGCTGGTGCTTCGAGCCGTTGGTCTCGCTGAGGTTAACGCCCCAAAGCAGGATCACCTCCGCGCCCTTCACGTCGGTAAAGCCGGGATAGGTGAGCAGGTTGCCAAAAGTGAGCACATCCGACACGAGCTGCGGCGTGAAACACTGGTGCGAGTCGTGCTTGAAGAAAGTCGGACTTCCGATTGCATCGCAGAACATGTCGTAGGCGAAATATTCCTTGGGCGGCAATGCCTGGACCGCTACCGCGGGGGCGCCATGCGTGCCGATGACCGCGTTGAGACGGGCAGCGATGTCCTGCAGCGCGTCGTCCCAGCTCACCCTCTGCCAGAGGCCCGATCCGCGCTCTCCGACCCTCTTCTGCGGGTGGATGACGCGCTTCGGCGACAGCGTCAAGTTAAGCGATGCCTTGCCTTTGACGCATAGATAACCCTTGCTCAAGGGATGGTTCTTGTCGCCCACGATCCGCTTGACCAGACCGTTCTCGGTTTCCACTTTCATCCCGCAGCGCACGAGGCACAGACGGCAGTTGGTGGTAACGGTCGCGGTCCCGTTCCCCTTTGATGCACTGTCCACTGTATTCATGTATGCGCCCGCCTCTAGGAAGTTGGTGGCGAGGAGAGCGGCCGGTGTCGCGCGCACCTGTGGGTTCGACTCGCGCGCCGACCAAGACCGGCGCATGGCGCGAGTACACCGTGGCGCCCCCTCACTCGCAATGGGACAGTGTATTCTCTGGATCGACGCCCTGGACTTGCGCCAGATCACGTAATGGCGGAGAGGGAGGGATTCGAACCCTCGATACGGCGCAAACCGTATAACGCCTTAGCAGGGCGCCCCCTTCGGCCACTCGGGCACCTCTCCGATTTCAAAACTCGTTCTGCGGCCGGTCTACCGAGCGGCCGAAGGGGACGCCGTGCGCCCCGGGGTCAACGAACGCCTGCGGCGTCGGCGACTCGGATACATCTCCGAAAAACGGCCGCTACTATAGCACGGCAGCCCGTTCACCGTTCAGTTCGGCTGGTCCAGACCGAACGCGCGGTGCAGCGCGCGCACGGCCAGCTCCATGTATTTCTCGTCGATCACCACCGAAATCTTGATCTCCGAGGTCGAGATCATCTGGATGTTGATGCCCTCCTCCGCGAGCGTGCGGAAGGTCTTCGAGGCGATGCCCGCGTGCGTGCGCATGCCCACGCCGACGATCGACACCTTGCAGATCTTGTTGTCGCCGCGGATGTCGGTCGCCTTGATGTGCGCCTTGACCTGCTTGTTGAGCACGTCCATCGCCTTCAGGTACTCGTTGCGGTGCACGGTGAACGACAGATCGGTCATGCCGTCCACGCCCGCATTCTGGATGATCATGTCGACGTCGATGTTCGCCTCGCCGATCGGACCCAGAATGCCGTAGGCGATGCCCGGACGATCCGGTACGCCCATGACGGTGATCTTCGCCTCGTCGCGATTGAACGCGATACCCGAAATGACGGCCTGTTCCATTTTTTCGTCTTCCTCGAAAGTGATCAGCGTGCCCTCGCCCTCGTCCTCGAAGCTGGAAAGCACGCGCAAACGGACTTTGTACTTGCCTGCGAACTCCACCGCGCGGATCTGCAGCACCTTGGAGCCGAGGCTCGCCATCTCCAGCATTTCCTCGAACGTGACGGTCTTCAGGCGCCGCGCCTCGGGCACGACCCGCGGGTCCGTGGTGTAGACGCCGTCCACGTCGGTGTAGATCTGGCACTCGTCGGACTTCAGCGCCGCGGCGACCGCAACCGCCGACGTGTCCGATCCGCCCCGCCCCAGCGTGGTGATGTTGCCGTCCTCGTCGACGCCCTGGAATCCCGCGACGACCACGACGGTGCCGGCGGCCAGATCCTTGCGGATCGGCGATTCGTCGATGCTGACGATGCGCGCCTTGGTGAACGCGGCGTCGGTGAGCACCTTGACCTGCGCCCCGGTATAGCTCCTCGCCTTCAGCCCCAGATCCATCAGCGCCATGGCGAGCAGGCCGATGGTGACCTGCTCGCCGGTGGAGGCCACGACGTCGAGCTCGCGCGGATCCGGGTCCGCCTGGATCTCCTTGGCCAGCGCGAGCAGCCTGTTGGTTTCCCCGCTCATCGCCGAGACGACGACAACCAGCTGGTGTCCCGCCGCCTTCCATTTGGCGACCCGCTTGGCGACGTTTTTGATACGCTCCGCCGTTCCGACCGAGGTGCCGCCGTACTTCTGTACGATCAATGCCATACGGGCTCCGTAAAAGCCCTGAATTTTATCGCAAATCGCCGGAAAAAAATAAGGGCAGGCGAAACCTGCCGGAGCGTAGCAGAATGCGGGTCGAATGTGCATTTTGTCACTGGGCACGGTCCATGCTCTTGGCATACGCATCTACATAAAATCAATGTGAGCGTACCCATGAAGATAGTCGATATGATCCTCAATCCGAAGGAAATCCGCCGGCGCCTCGGACTCAATCAGGAGGAGTTCTGGACCCGGATCGGCGTGACCCAGAGCGGCGGCTCGCGATATGAGGGCGGGCGCAGCATGCCCAAACCCGTACGCGAGCTGCTGCGGGTGGTGCATATCGAACAGGTCGATCTGAGCGCGGTGAGGAAAGAGGATTTCGAGGTGCTCGCCCATCTGAAGGCCCACCACCCGGATCTGTATCGGAGTCTGCGCCACGCGGTGCGCGCAAAGCGCAAGAAGTCCGACACAAGGAACTGAAGCAGAACTGAAGCAAGACTGAAGCGCCGCCGCGCCAGCGCAGGGCATACAGACTCATCCCTGTGCGTGAATCCCCCGCGTGTCGCCGGCTTGACACCCGCGCGCCCGGCACTTACGCTGCGCCAGTTCGAGGCCGGTCTGCAGTGAGCCCCTTGGTGAACCCCCTTGTGAACCCGCTTCAGGAGCGGACTACCTATGCTGACGATGCCGTCGCTGCTGCAGCGCACGTTCCGGATGTATGGCGCGAACACGGCGATTCGGGACAGCGAAGGCGATCTGAACTGGGCGGACTATGTCGGGCGCATCGCGCGCGCCGCCGGCATGCTGCGCTCGCTCGGTCTGCGGCCGGGCGAGCGTTACGCCATCCTGTGCCGCAACTGCGTGCGTCAGGCCGAACTGATCTACGCCGGCTACTGGATGGGCGCGATACCCGTGCCGGTCAACTACCGCCTGGCGCCGGCGGAGATCGCGCTGGTGCTCGAGGACGCCGGCTGCCGCCACATAGCGGTCGAGGACGTGTACGCCCGACTGCTCGATCAGCCGCAGCTCGAGGGCTGGCGCAGCCGCGCGTTGTGCGTGGCCGCCGGCCGTACCGGCATAGCGCTGCCGCACTACGATGAACTGAAGGCGGCAGCGCTCGCAGCCGAGCCGCACGATCCGGCCGAGGATGACGAGGCCATCCTGCTGTACACCGGCGGCACCACCGGTCGCGGCAAGGGCGTGCGCATCACCCATCGCAACATCGCGTCCAATGCGCTGCAGCTCGCGCGCGCGATGTCGGTCGGGGAAAGCGACCTCTACCTGCATGTCTCGCCGATGTTCCACTCCACCGACCTCAAGGCAACAGCGCTTTCGATGATGGGCGGCGCTCATGCCTATCTCCCGGAGTTCTCGCCGGCCAACGTGTTGTCCGCGATCGCCCGCCACCGCGTGACCATCGCCAGCCTGGTGCCGGCCATGGTCATCCGCATCCTGCAGGATCCGGAATCCGGCCGCTACGATCTCAGAAGCCTGCGGCTCATCAGCTACGGCACCTCGCCGATGGCCGCGGAGTGGATCCGCCGGACCATGGACGCCTTTCCCGGCGTGGATCTGCATCAGTGCTACGGCCTCACCGAGACCTCGCCGGTCCTCGCCATTCTCGACCAGGCGGACCACCGCCGCGCGCTCGATGGCCGCGAGGACCTGCTGCGCGCCGCCGGTCGGGCGCTGCCCGGCGTGGACATCCGGATCCTCGACGACCGCGGGCGCGACGTGCCGCCGGGAGAATCGGGCGAGGTCGTCACCCGCGGGCCGCAGATCGCCCTTGGCTACCACAACCGGCCGAGCGAGAACGCGCAGGTGTTCCGGGACGGCTGGTTTCATACCGGCGATATCGGGCGGATCGACGACGAGGGTTATTTGTTCGTGCTCGACCGCAAGAAGGACATGGTCGTCACGGGCGGCGAAAACGTGTATACGTCCGAAGTCGAGGCGGCGATCTACCAGCACCCCGGGGTGCACGAGGTGGCGGTGATCGGCGTTCCGGACGAGCACTACGGCGAGGCGCTGTTCGCAGTGATCGTGCCGGCCCCCGGGCACACACTGTCTGCCGATGAGATGATCACCCATTGCCGAGCGCGCATCGGCGGCTTCAAGATTCCCCGCCGCATGGCGTTCGTCGACGCTTTGCCCAAGAGCGCGATGGGCAAGATCATGAAACAGGACCTGCGCCGTGCCTACGGCGGCGGTGCGCCGGCCGCCGAAAACCAGAAAGGAGCAGACAGATGAAACCCGGATTGACCAGCGGCATGTCGCATACCCAGCGCTTCGCAGTGGAAGAGGAAAGCACCATCGGCTTCATGGGCGAGGGCCTGCGCGTCTATGCCACGCCATTCATGGTCCGCGACATCGAGAGGACCTGCCGCGATTTCCTCGGCCGGTACCTCGGCGCCGAGGAGAACTCGGTCGGCGCGCGCATGGAAATCGATCACCTGGGGCCGACGTTGAAAGGCATGTGGGTGGAGGTCACCGCCACCGTGACCGGCATCGAGGGGCGCAAGGCCAGCTTCGAAGCCGAGGTCAGGGACGCGCTCGACCTGGTCGGCAAGGCGAAGCACGTGCGCTTCGTGGTCGATCTGGCCAAGCAGAAGGAGCGGCTCGAAGCCAAGGCCGCCAAGCTGGCGCAGTTGAAACCCTAGGCCGGACAAGCCGGAACCAAACGGATTGGCTCGCTTTGGCATCGCTGATCTCCCGATTTTTGGAAGTTAGAAGTTCCAACTTCCCAAAATCGGGAGACGTATGAAAACCAAGATCTTCGCCAAATGTGTGAACACTCGAGTCATAAGCGACTAATTTCAGGACACCACCGATGAGCGCGGACGCGAAGTCAAGCGGGACGAAGAAGGTCCCGATCTACTGCAACCAGTGCGTCTGCGGCCCGGACCTGTTCAAGGTCGAGGTCAAGGACGGCATAGCGCTTCGAATCGAGCCCAACCTGGACATCGGCGAAGCGCACCCGGCGCAAGGCCGGGTCTGCGTCAAGGCCTACGGGCTGGTGCAGAAGACCTACAACCCGAACCGGATCACGCGGCCGATGAAGCGCACCAACCCGAACAAGGGGCGCGAGCACGACCCGGGGTTCGTGCCGGTGTCGTGGGACGAAGCGCTGGACATCGTCGCAGCGAAAATGAACCAGATCCGCGCCCAGGGACTGACCGACGAGGAAGGCTACCCGCGCCTTGCGGCGAGTTTCGGCGGCGGCGGCACGCCGACCCGCTACATGGGGTCGTTCCCAGCGTTTCTCTCGGCCTGGGGCGCGGTGGACCTGGGCTTTGGCAGCGGCCAGGGGGCCAAGTGCTACCACTCGGAGCATTTGTACGGCGAGTTCTGGCACCGGGCGTTCACCGTCACGGTGGACTCGCCCAACTGCGACTACATCATCAATTGCGGCAACAACCAGGAGGCTTCAGCCGGCGTCACCGGCGTGTGGCGCCAGGCCGACGCGCGCGCGCGCGGCCTGAAGCGGGTGCAGGTCGAACCGCATCTGTCGGTCACTGGCGCGGTCTCGGCCGAATGGGTGCCGATCCGCCCCAAGACCGACGCCGCGTTCCTGTACGCGGTGATGCACCGCATCCTGCACGAGCGCGACTGGCGAGCGCTGTGCGACCTGCGCTTCCTCGCCGAGGATACCAATTCGCCCTACCTGGTGGGTCCGAACGGCTATTTCCTGCGCGATCCGGCCGCCTCGAAGCCGCTGATCTGGGACCTGGCCGAGGGCAAGGCCAGACCCTTCGACCAGTTCGCCCCCGGTGCCAGCCCTGCGCTGGAGGGGAGCTTCACGGTCGCCGGAGTGGAAGAGGGGCCGGACGGCGAGCGCTGGCAGCACGACGCGGCCGAGGCGAAGCCCTCGTTCCAGATGCTGCGCGATCATCTGGCGGCTTGCACGCCAGAATGGGCGGCAAAGGAATGCGACGTGCCGGCGGCATCGATCCGGCGCGTCGCCGACGAATTCGTCGCGCACGCCAAGGTCGGCGCGACCATCCAGATCGAAGGCCGGACCCTGCCGCACCGCCCGGTGGGTATCATGCTCGGCAAGGGCGTCAACAACGGCTGGGGCGGGTATCAGGCAGTCTGGGCGCGCACCCTGCTCGCCTGTCTGGTCGGGGCGCTGGAAGTGCCCGGCGGCACCCTGGGCACCAAGGTCCGGCTCAACCGCCCGGCGGACAACCGCAAGAAAAGCGTCAAGCCCGGTCCCGACGGGTTCATGCACTATCCGTTCAACGCCACGACCAAAGCGGACTGGCAGGCCAAGCCCCACATCCGCAACGCCTACAAGATGCTGGTGCCGCTGTCAGCCAATTCGCCCTGGTCGGCGGCGCTCGGGCCGGCGCACCTGCCCTGGCTGTTCCAGAAGAATCCGCCCAAACCCTGGCCCAAGCAGACGCTGCCCGCGATGTGGATCTGCTACCGCACCAATCCGGCTATCTCGTCCTGGAACGCGCCCGCCGTGGCGCAGCGGATCGCCGAATTCCCGTTCACGCTCGCGTTCGCCTACACGCTGGATGAATCCAATTACATGGCCGACGTGCTGCTGCCCGAGGCGACCGACATCGAGAGTCTGCAGCTGTCGCGCATCGGCGGCACCGGGTCGGGCGAGCAGTTCTGGCACCACCAGGGCTGGGCGATCCGGCAGCCGGCGGTGGCCCCGGCCGGCGAATGCATGGACATGACCGATATCGCCACCGAACTGGCCAGGCGCACCGGCATCCTGCGCCGCTACAACGAGGCGATCAACCGCGGCTCGGCCGCGACGGCGCTCAAGACCGCAGACTTCGATTACTCGCTGGATCCGGAATTGCCGCACACGGCCGAGAGAATCTGGGACGCCGTGGCCAAGGCCGCCAGCCACCAGCTGTCCGAAGGCAAGGAAGTGCACGGCATCGACTGGTTCCGCGAGCACGGCTTCATGCTGCGTGAATTTCCGCAGCTGGACTGGTACCTGTATCCGGAGATGAAGCAGCAGGGATTGCGTTTCGAGCTGCCCTACCAGGAGCGCATCAAGCGCCACGGCGCGCAGCTCGCGCGCCGGCTGCATGAAATCGGCATCCAGTGGTGGAACCACCAGCTCGAGGAATACGAGGCGCTGCCCGGCTACAAGCGCTTTCCGGACATCTGGACCGACTATGCGCGCGAGGTCGGACGCGACCCGGCGGAGTTTCCGTTCTGGGCACTCACCGCGCGCAGCATGCAGTACGCCTGGGGCGCCAACGTCGGGCTGCCGCTGATCCACGAAGTGGCGCAGAACGTCGCCGGCCACGACGGCATCATCATCAACCGCACCACCGCCCGCCGGCTGGGCATCGCCGATGGGGACCCCGTGGTGCTCGCCTCGGTGAGCGGGGAGACGCGCGGCCGCGCCACGCTGCGCGAAGGCATCCGGCCCGACACCGTGCTGCTGGTCGGCCAGTTCGACCACTGGGCGACGCCCTACGCCAAGGACCTCGGCCTGGGCAGCCTGAACTCGCTGACGCCGCTGGCGCTGTCGCTCACCGATGCCACCGGCAGCGGCGCCGACCTGTTCCGGGTATCGGTGCGCAAGGACTCCTCGGGGCAAGCGGTGGCACGCGGGGGAGCGCGATGACGCGCTACGGTATGGTGGTCGACCTGAACCGCTGCGTCGGCTGCCAGACCTGCACCATCGCCTGCAAGCACGCCAACGATACGCCGCCCGGCGTGCAGTGGCGGCGCGTGCTCGACGTCGAGTACGGCAGCTTCCCCGACGTCGAGCGCGTGTTCCTGGTCACAGGCTGCCAGCATTGCGCCGAGCCGCCCTGCGTGCCGGTCTGCCCGACGGGCGCCACCCGCCAACGCGCCGACGGCCTGGTGACCATGGACTACGACACCTGCATCGGTTGCGCCTCCTGCGCGGTGGCCTGCCCCTATCAGGCGCGCACCATCGTGCACGAACAGACCGGCTACTACGGCGAGCAGACGGTGCAGGAGAAGAAGACCTCGCACGCCGATCGCTACGGAGTGGCCAACAAATGCACGTTCTGCGTCGAGCGCATCGATGACGCGGCGACGCTCGGGCTCACGCCGGGGGTGGATCCGGAGGTGACGCCGGCCTGCTCGGTGTCCTGCATCGCCAGCGCGATCCGGTTCGGCGATTTCGCCGACCCGGCGAGCGAGGTGTCGCAACTGGCGAAGGACAACCGCACGTTCCAGATGCACGCCGAACTGGGCACCGATCCGCAGATCCGCTATCTGTACGAGATTCCCGGCGGCACGCCGGGGCGCATGCCGGACGCAGCGGACGCCGACGACGAAGCGATGTCCGACCCCTCCAATCCGCTGGTGGGCGCACGCCAGCGTTTCTGGGACTATCGCGCGGCGATGAACTTCTTCCTCGGCGCCATGGCATCGGGCCTGGCCGTCGTCGCCTGGCTCGCGAACACTGCGGGCGCCATGGGTGACAGCACGTTGCGGTCAGTCAATCTGATTGCAGCTGCTGTAATGGCCGTCGGACTGTTCTTCGTGTTCCTGAAGATCGGACGCAAAGCGCGTTTTATCCGCGTGCTGATGCGGCCGCAGTCGTCCTGGATGACGCGCGAGACCTGGTGCGTCGGCGTGTTCTATCCGGCGGTTGCCGCGGGCACCCTCGCGCCGCATCCCGCGCTCAATCTCGTCGCGGCGCTCGCAGCCGCGGGATTCCTCGCCTGCCAGGCGCGGATGGTCTATGCCTCCAAGGGCATCGCGGCCTGGCGCACGCCGCTGGTGCCCTGGATGCTCGCCGCGACCGGCTTGTTCGAGGGTTTGGGCCTGCTCTCGGTTGCGGTAGCGCTCGGGGCCGCGCACGGCGTCGCCCTATGGGCGCTGGCCCCGGCGGGTCTGGTTCTCGCCGCGGTGAACGCCGCGCTGTGGCGGCGCTACCGCGCGACCGCCAAGGCGATGGGGATCGGCCCGCTGTCGCGGCGCGATCTGGCGGCGATCTCCCCTGCGCTGCATGTTCTGGGCCATGCAGCGCCCGCGCTCTTGTACGCCCTGTGCCTGGTCGCCGGGTCGCCGGCGCTGGCCGGTCTGGCCGGGGCAGCCGCGGTCGCCGGCGGCGCGCTGTGGAAGTTCACGCTGATCACCCGGGCCTGCCACCAGCAGGGGTTTGCGCTGCCGATGATGCCGCAGCGCGGCTCGGGCACGCGGGCCGCCCCCGAGCGCCTGGCAGCGGGCTAGAATAGGCCGACTCGATCCTGAACCGGACAAGCGGGAACAAGATGGGTGGGCTCGATTCGGCGCCTCTGATCTCCCGATTTTGGGAAGTTGCAACTTCGTAACTTCCCAAAATCGGGAGCCGTTTATAAACCCGGATTGTTCGCCGGAGTTGAGGACACGTGAGTCGTAAGAGACTAAGAACCTATCTGTTGCACCACATTCACAAAGGGAGGAAAAAATGCGCCGCCTGATACCTGTCATGCTGTTAGCCGCGATGCTGTGCATGCTGTCCGCCGTTCCGGCGCTTGCACAATCGTTCCCCGCGAAACCGGTGCGCATCGTCGTGCCCTACCCGGCCGGCGGGAGCACGGACGTGATTGCGCGCGCGCTCGCAAGAGAACTGTCCACGCTCTGGGCCCAGCCGGTGGTGGTCGAGAACATCAGCGGCGCGGGCTCCATCATCGGTGCCGAGAAGGTCGCCACCGCATCCCCAGACGGGCACACGCTGCTGCTCACCATCGACCCGACAGTGGTGCATAACCGCTTCCTCTACAAGAAACTGCCCTACGACCCGGACAAGAGTCTGATTCCGGTCACGATGATCGCGCGCAGCGGGCAGTTCGTGATCGTGCATCCGTCGGTTACCGCAAACAACCTGCGCGAATTGGTGGAATTGGCCCGCCGCACCCCGGGCAAGATCGCCTACGCCTCTTACGGCATCGGCACGCAGACCCATCTGCTGTTCGAGACGCTCGGCAAGCGCGAAGGCGTCCAGTTTCTCCACGTGCCCTACAAGGGGGTCGCGCCGGCGACCGCGGCCGCGGTCTCCGGCGAGGTGCAGGCCTCGGTCGGGAGCCCGGCGGCGACCGGCGCCATGGTGAAGGCCGGCAGGGTCAAGGCGCTGGCGATCGGCGGCCCGCGCCGCGCGAACCTCTATCCCGATGTCCCGACCATAGCCGAGTCGGGCTACCCCTACGCGGCAGCGATAATCTGGTTCGGGCTGTTTGCCCCTGGCGGCACCGATCCACAGTTGGTGGAACGCATCTCTCGCGACGCAACCGGCATCGTAAAGCGGCCCGAGTTCACCGACAAGTACATCGCCGCGTTCAGCCTCGATCTGGTGGCGAATACCCCGGCAGAATTCGCCGCCGCGATCCGCGCCGATGTAGAGGTTATCTCCGAGATGGTAAAGGCCGCCGGCGTGCACCCGGAGTAGATCGGCAGGCTCTCCTCCCACGCCGCGGGTGGCGTTGCGCGCTGCGCGCGCCAACCGCGCTTTCCGCACG
>Ga0155954_1204_pt1 | contig 15172 bp, 17 predicted proteins | sample RifCSPlowO2_02_FD_107608 | JGI IMG/M metagenome (GOLD analysis project Ga0155954, IMG submission 107608) | Betaproteobacteria bacterium RIFCSPLOWO2_02_FULL_65_20
CGCTTCAGCGGCCTTCGTGTTTTCAACCATCACGCTCGGCGCGCGCCTGAGCGGGAACGTTATGCCCCATGAATTTGCCGAATGGACAGTTATACGCCCTGGGAGTATAGTGAGTAGATGTTCACGGTTATCGAGACCTTCCTTTTTCAGAAGCAATGGCCTCTTTACTGGAGCGAGGATGAGCGGGGCGAATTCGCTGCGCACATCGCCGAATTTCCCAACGCTGGAACCGTGGTACGCAATTCTGGCGGTATACGAAAGGTTCGCTGGCGGCGGGCTGGTACTGGTAAATCTGGGGGTGTTCGCGTCATTTACTTCACGCGGACAGCCGAGGAAGAAGTCGTACTACTGATTATGTATGCGAAGGCGAAGACAGACAACATTACCGGCGCTAAGCTAAAGGAGGTTCGCCGTGCCCTTGAAAACTAAACCGCTCACTGATCGACAGCTTCGGGCTTATGAGTCCAAGCGGGACCTTGCATCCGAGTTGCTTGAGTCCGTGCGGCAAATGAAAGCTGGAAAGACTCAGGTTGTCCTTTCGCACGCCATCGAGGCGCGCGAACGTACGGGTCTTTCGCAATCGCAGTTCGCCACGCTGCTTGGCGTGTCCGTGCGCACGCTTCAAGGCTGGGAGCAAGGCCGCAAGCAGCCCAGCGGTGCCGCACGTACTCTTCTCACAATCGCACATACCAATCCGAAAGCATTACTCGCAGTAGCGGGCAAGTAGCGCATGGTCTACATGGGGCATAACCACCCGCTGCAGGCGACGCGCTGGAGCGGCCATCTTGCTTTCAACCGCCAAGCTCAGCGCGCGCCTGAGCGGGAACGTCAGTGCCTAACTCATTGGCGCGGACGCCTGCCGACGCCGCACAATTTGGACGTTAACGCGCTCGAACCAACAGTGGTAGGCTACCAAATATGAGCGATACCGACGTTGCCGAAATCCTTAAGCTTCCCGCCGAGGAGCGCCTGCGCCTCGTCGAAATCATCTGGGCGAGCCTCGTTACAGAACCGTCGTCGGTGCCTTTGGGCGACGCCCATCGCGCAATCATTGACGAACGCGTGGCCGAACACGCGCGCAATCCAGACGACGTCGTTTCCCGAGACGAGGTGCTCGCCGAAGCCCGGCGAGGCTGATGGCCCTGCCGGTTGTCTACCGTCGCAAAGTTGGACGGGACTTGGCCGGTGGTTATGCGTGGTACAACGGAAAACGTGATGGCCTTGGCGAAGAGTTTCTTGCGGCCGTCAACTCCGCATTCGATACTATAGAGCGTTTCCCTGACATCTTCGCGCGTGTCCACGGTGAGGTGCGCCGTGCAGTCGTCTCTCGATTTCCGTATGCCGTCTTCTACAGCGTCGAAACCAAGCGCGTTGTCGTGCTCACTGTCTTACATACCGCTCGCGATCCGAGAATCTGGCCTCAGCCTCGGAAGATCGTGCGCTAACAAGCGCATCCGGCCCGACTTTCGCAAGCGGGCTAGCGCGCTGAGTCATTGCGCACCCGACGCAGCGCCCCGCTTGATCGCGACGCCAAAGCAGCCGACAATCGGCGCTCTTCCTCAAGTACCGGCAATCCGATGATCGACCTCGCCCGCTGCGCCGAACGGCGCGCCACGCTCGCCCGGCGCATGTCTACGGGTATCGCGATCATCCCCACCGCACCGGAGCGCATCCGCAACCGGGACAGCGATTACCTGTACCGATTCGACAGCTATTTCTACTACCTCACCGGTTTTCCGGAACCCGAAGCGGTGCTGGTCGTGATCGCCGGCACCGAGCACAGGTCGATCCTGTTCTGCCGGGACAGGAACCCGGAGCGCGAGCTCTGGGACGGGTTCCGTCATGGTCCCGAGGGGGCGAAGGCGGCCTTCGGCATCGACGAAACCGCCTCCATCGCCACGCTGGAGGAGGCCCTGCCCAAGCTGATCGCCAACCAGCGTGCGCTGTACTACGCCCCCGGTGCCGACCCGGGATGGGACGCGCGCGTGATGGGCTGGCTCAACCAGGTCCGCGCCCAGTCGCGCAGCGGTGTGACCGCGCCCGGCGAAATCCGCGATGTGCGCGCGATTCTCGACGAGATGCGGTTGTTCAAGGACGAAACGGAACTGGCCACGATGCGCCGCGCGGCAGCCATCTCGGCGGTGGCGCACCAGCGCGCCATGCGCGCCGCGCGGCCGGGGAGGAACGAGTTCGAAATCGAGGCCGAACTGCTTTATGAATTCCGCCGCGGCGGCGCGCAATACCCCGCCTACTGGCCTATCGTGGCGGGCGGGCGCAATGCCTGCGTGCTGCACTACCGCGACAACAGCGCGCCGCTGGCGCAGGACGACCTGCTGCTCATCGATGCCGGTTGCGAACTCGATGGCTACGCGGCAGACATCACGCGCACGTTTCCGGTCGGCGGCCGCTTCTCCGCCGCCCAGCGCGACATCTACGAACTCGTGCTCGCGGCGCAGACGTCGGCAGTCGCCGCGGTTTCACCGGGCAGGGAATGGAACGACCCGCACGACGCCGCGGTACAGACCCTCGCCCGGGGATTCGTCGATCTCGGCCTGTGCGAGGGACCGGTCGAGCGCGTTATCGAGAGCGAGGACTACAAGCGCTTCTACATGCATCGAACCGGTCACTGGCTGGGGCTGGACGTGCACGACGTCGGAGAGTACAAGATCAACGGCAACTGGCGGAAGCTCGAGCCGGGAATGACGCTGACGGTGGAACCGGGGTGCTACATCCAACCGGCGGACAACGTGCCGAAGGCGTTCTGGAACATCGGCGTGCGCATTGAGGACAACGTGCTCGTCACCGCATCCGGCCGCGAAATACTCACTGAGGCAACGCCGAAATCCGTGCCGGATATCGAGGCCTTGGTCGGAAGTGGCTGACCAGATTGTCACGGACGTCTTGATTGCCGGCGGCGGGCCCGTCGGCGCGATGCTCGCGCTCGGTCTGCGAGGATGCGGCGCGTCGGTGCTGCATGTGCGCTCGGACGCGGGTGCGGGGGAGCGGCCGATCGCGCTTTCCTATGGCAGCCGGTTGCTGCTCGAGCGCGAGGGCGCATGGCCCGCGGCCTCACCGACGCCGATCAGTGAAATTCACGTCTCGCAGCAGGGCGGCTTCGGCCGCACGCTGATCCGCGCGACCGATTACGACCTGCCGGCGCTGGGCTACGTCGCGGCCTACTCCGGCATTCTTGGCTGGCTATCGGCCGCGAACACCGGCCATTCCGGCGTCGATGGCAGGGTGATCGACTACAAGACAGGGGCGGATCACGTCGAGATCCGCGTCGCGCGCACCGCGGGCGGCGAAACGCTGGAACGCGCCCGGCTGCTCGTGCTTGCCGACGGAGGCCACGCCGGGCTTGCCGAGAACGGACACGATTACCGGCAGCACGCCGTCGTCGCGGAAGTCCAGACCGAGCAGCCGCACCGCAATATCGCCTGGGAGCGGTTCACGCGCGGCGGGCCGATCGCGCTGCTTCCCTACCAGAACCGTTACGCGCTCATCTGGAGCATCGAGGCGGACGCGGCCCAATCCTTGCTTGCGGCGCCGGAGGCTGAATTTCTGCTGCGCCTTGGCGCCGCGTTCGGCAGCCGCCTGGGAACCTTCGTCGGCGCGAGCCCTCGCGCCTCGTTTCCTCTCTCGCTGCGCCGCAGGCGCGTCGTGCCCGCGCCACGCACGGTACTCGTCGGCAACGCGGCCCAGACACTGCATCCGGTCGCCGGCCAGGGACTCAACCTCGGCTTGCGCGACGCCGTCGAGCTGGCGGAACTCATTGCGAGCACTCACCCACCTGAACTGGGCAGCGACGCATTCCTGAAGCGATATTGCGCGCGGCGCAGACTGGACCGCAACGCCGGCATTCGCTTCACCGATGCCCTGGTCAGGTTGTTTTCCAATTCCAGCGCAACGCTGGGCATGGTTCGCGGAGCCGGGCTCGCATTGCTGGACATCGTGCCGCCTGCGCGAGGATTTCTTGCGCGCAGAATGATATACGGCGCGCGCGCGCTGCCGTAGCACCGCGGCCGCTGCGCGCCCTGCGCCGCCGCATGCGTTCATATGTCACGATCGTGAGAAATTCTGTTTTCTTTACCCGCGCGATTCGGTATAGAATTCCTTCCCCTCTCGAATAACCTCGCGCTCGACGATGCAAATCGGATCCCACGTTTTGCGCAACAACCTTTTTGTCGCACCGATGGCCGGGGTCACCGACCGCCCCTTCCGCCAGCTGTGCAAGAAGTTCGGCGCCGGGCTCGCCGTCTCGGAAATGGTCGCGTCCAACTCGCTGTTGTGGGGCAGCGAGAAGACCCGCCGCCGCGCCAACCACGACGGCGAAGTCGAACCCGTCTCGGTGCAGATTGCAGGCGCCGATCCGCAAACGATGGCCGAGGCCGCCCGCTGCAACGCCGCGGAGGGCGCACAGATCATCGACATCAACATGGGCTGTCCGGCAAAAAAGGTATGCAACACCATGGCCGGTTCGGCGCTGCTGCGTGACGAGGCTCTGGTAGGGCGCATCCTCGAAGCGGTGGTGGGCGCCGTCGACGTTCCGGTGACCCTCAAATTCCGCACCGGCTGGGACAGTCACAGCAGGAACGCGCTGCGTGTGGCGAAGATCGCCGAGGAAAGCGGCATCAAGCTGCTGTCGCTGCACGGCCGCACGCGCGCCTGCGGGTTTTCCGGTCAGGCCGAGTACGACACCATCCGCGATGTCAAGGCGGCGACCCGGCTCCCGGTGATCGCCAACGGCGACATCTCCACCCCCGAGCGGGCGCAGCAGGTGCTCGAGTACACCGGCGCAGACGGCGTGATGATCGGCCGCGCGGCGCAGGGCCGCCCCTGGATCTTCCGTGAAATCGAGCATTATCTCGCCACCGGTCGGAAGCTTCCCGCGCCGCTCGTGTCCGAGATCCGCGAAGTGCTCCTCGAACACCTGCAAGACCTGTATGCGTTCTACGGTCGCGACCGCGGCGTCAAGATCGCGCGCAAGCACATTTCCTGGTACACGAAGGGGCTCGCGGGTTCGGCGAGCTTCCGGCACCGCATGAACCAGATCGATACCTGCGAAGAGCAGTTCGACGCGGTCAGCCGGTTTTTCGAGACCCAGGCGCAACAGTACCGGCGGTTGCGCTATGCGGCGGAGATCGAGGAGGAGGCGGCAGCATGAGACAGACCAGCGAAATCGCGGACTGCGTCCGCCGATCGCTCGAACGCTACTTCAAGGATCTGGACGGCGAGAAACCTCGCCGCATCTACGACATGGTGCTGAAGAATGTCGAGCGGCCGATGCTCGAAATCGTGCTCGACCGCGCCGAGGGCAACCAGACGGTTGCCGCGCAAATGCTCGGCATCAACCGAAACACGCTGCGCAAGAAGATACAGTTCCTGAAAATCAAGACCTGATTGAGGGCGCGAGCACTGCAGCCTGCGCCCCTCGCTCAGCCTTCCGCCCCCGCCTCTCACACACACCTCGCCATGAACCAACCCGTCCGCCGGGCTCTGATCAGCGTCTCCGACAAGAACGGTCTCGTCGAATTCGCCAGCGCCCTGGCCAAATTCGAAGTGCACATTCTTTCCACCGGCGGAACCGCCAGGCTTCTGACGGACCATGGCGTACCGGTCACCGAGGTGTCCGATCACACGGGTTTTCCCGAAATGCTCGACGGCCGCGTGAAGACGCTGCATCCGAAGATTCATGCCGGATTGCTGGCGCGGCGGGATTCGCCTGCGCACATGGCCGCGATCGAGCAGGCAGGCATCGAGCCGATCGACCTGGTGGTGGTCAATCTGTACCCGTTCGCGCAGACCGTGGCCAAGCCTGGCTGCACGCTTGAGGAAGCAGTCGAGAACATCGATATCGGCGGCCCCACCATGTTGCGCTCCGCGGCAAAGAACCACGGTGGCGTTGCGGTCGTCGTCGACCCAGCCGATTACGCTTCCGTGCTGGATGAGCTGGGGAAGAACGGCGGCGCAATCAGCGCCGCGACCCGCTTTGCACTGGCAAAGAAGGTATTCACTCACACCGCGGCTTACGATGCGGCGATCAGCAACTATCTCACCGGCCTCGGCCCCGAAGGCGGGCGCATGGCGTTTCCCGAGCGGCTTACGGTGCAGTTCGAGAAGCTCCAGGACATGCGCTACGGCGAGAACCCCCACCAGAGCGCGGCGTTCTACCGCGACGCTACGCCCGTTCCCGGCGGCCTCGCAAGCTACCGTCAGCTCCAGGGCAAGGAACTGTCCTACAACAACGTCGCGGACAGCGATGCCGCGTGGGAATGCGTCAAGACCTTCGGCGAGCAGCCCGCATGCATCATCATCAAGCACGCCAACCCCTGCGGCGTGGGTGTGGCCGGGACACTGAAAGAAGCTTACGAGCGCGCCTTCGCCACCGACCCCGTGGCGGCATTCGGCGGCATCATCGCGGTCAACCGGCCGCTCGACGGTGCCGCTGCCGAGGCCATATCCAAGCAATTCGTCGAAGTCCTGATCGCCCCGGCGATCACCGATGAGGCACGCAAAGTTCTCTCATCCAAGGCGAACGTGCGCGTGCTGGAAGTCCCGTTGGGCGCAGGATCGTCGCCCTTCGACATGAAGCGCGTCGGCGGCGGGCTGCTGGTCCAGTCACCCGACAGCGGCAGCGTCGGCGCCGCCGACCTGCGCGTGGTGACCAAGGTAAAACCCACCGAGTCGCAGATTAATGATCTGCTGTTTTCCTGGAAGGTGGCCAAGTTCGTGAAATCGAACGCCATCGTGTTCTGCGGCGAGGGGCGCACGCTGGGTGTCGGAGCGGGCCAGATGAGCCGCGTCGACAGCGCCCGCATCGCCGTGATCAAGGCAGGCAACGCCGGGCTGTCGCTCGCCCGATCGGTCGTCGCCTCCGATGCGTTCTTTCCGTTCCGCGACGGCGTGGATGTCGTCGCGCAGGCCGGGGCCCGAGCGATCATCCAGCCCGGCGGCAGCATGCGTGACGATGAAACCATCGCCGCGGCCGACGAGCTGGGCCTCGCGATGGTGTTCACCGGCATGCGGCACTTCCGGCATTGAAGCTGCTCGTCATCGGTGCCGGGGGGCGTGAGCACGCCATCGCCTGGCGCCTTGCGCAGAGTCCGCGCGTGCAGATGGTCTACGTCGCCCCGGGCAACGGCGGCACCGCCCTCGAGCCGGGGCTCAAGAACGTTTCGCTCGACTCGATCGAGGCTCTTGCCGATTTCGCGCAGCAGGAACACATCCACCTGACCGTGGTCGGACCCGAGGCGCCCCTGGCCGAAGGCGTGGTCGACCTGTTCCGCAGCCGCGGCCTGCGCATCTTCGGGCCCACGCGCGCCTGCGCGCAGCTGGAAAGCTCGAAGGAGTTCGCCAAGTCCTTCATGCAGCGCCACCGCATCCCGACTGGGGCATATGCGAGTTTTACCGAACCCGGGGCTGCGCACGCCTACGTCGCCTCACGGGGCGCGCCCATTGTCATCAAGGCCGACGGCCTCGCCGCCGGCAAGGGCGTGGTGGTGGCCGAAAGTCTAAAGGAGGCCCACGAGGCCATAGACGGCATGCTGGTGGCCCACGCGATGGGCAGCGCCGGCAGCCGCGTCGTCATCGAGGAGTTCCTGGAGGGCGAGGAGGCAAGCTTCATCGTCATGTGCGACGGTGAGCATGTCCTTGCGCTGGCCACCAGCCAGGACCACAAGCGGCTGCGCGACGGCGACCAGGGCCCCAACACCGGCGGCATGGGCGCCTACTCGCCTGCGCCGGTCGTGACCCCGGAGATGCACTCGCGCGTCGTGCGCGAGGTGATCCAGCCGGTGATGGCCGGCATGGCGGCCGAGGGCCACCGCTATTGCGGGTTTCTCTACGCCGGGCTCATGATCGACAAGGCGGGCACGCCCAGAGTGCTCGAGTTCAACTGCCGGCTGGGCGACCCGGAGACCCAGCCTATTCTGATGCGGCTGAAGAGCGACCTGTTCGAACTGATCGAGCACGCCGTCGAGACCCGGCTCGACGCGGTCGAGGCGATCTGGGACAGGCGTGCCGCACTCGGCATCGTGCTGGCCGCGGCCGGCTACCCCGGTGCCCCGAGGAAAGGCGATCTCATCGAAGGGCTGCCGGCTCCCGCGGAGGATGTACGCGTATTCCACGCCGGCACCGCACTCACCGAGGGCAAGCCGGTCACCAACGGCGGGCGCGTGCTGTGCGTCACCGCGCTCGGCGACTCGATCAAAATGGCGCGGGCCCGCGCTTACCATGTCGTCGACGGCATACGCTTTGACGGCATGCAGTGCCGCCGCGACATAGGCCATCGCGCCATGGAAACGCGGCCCGGCCATCGCGCGCCGGCGACCCTCAAGCGCTGACCCGTCGCGCATCCGAGCGAGAGACTGCGGACCGCAGTGCCACTGACGTGACCATCGATCTCGTCAAAGATTACCTGGCAGGACTTCAAGACCGCATCGTCACGGAACTGGAGCGTATCGACGGGCACCCGTTCCGCAGCGACACTTGGCAGCGAAGCGAAGCCGAAGCGACGGGCCTGGATCCCAAGGAAGGCGAAACGGCCCGCCTGAATGCAGGAGGCGGGGACACCCGCATCATCGAAGAGGGCGCCCTCTTCGAGCGAGGAGGCGTCGCCTTCTCCCGAGTGCGCGGCAGCAAATTGCCGCCCTCGGCGAGCGCGGCGCGCCAGGAACTCGCCGGTAGGGGTTTCGAGGCGATGGGCGTGTCCCTGGTGCTGCATCCGCGCAATCCCTACGTTCCGACCGTACACATGAATGTGCGCTTCTTCGTCGCCACCGGCGGCGGCAAAGCGCCCGTGTTCTGGTTCGGCGGCGGCATGGACCTCACTCCCTACTACGGGTTCGAGGAAGACTGCGTCCATTTCCATCGCACGTGCAGATCCGCGCTGGACCCGTTCGGCGAGGATTTGCATCCGCGCTTCAAGCGTTGGTGCGACGACTACTTCTTCCTCAAGCACCGCGACGAGCCCCGTGGGATCGGCGGGGTCTTCTTCGACGATCTCCACGAGCCGGGATTCGAGCAGTGCTTTGCGCTCATGCGCAGCGTAGGCGATAATTTCCTCCCGGCCTACGTCCCTATCGTCGAACGGCGCCGCGGCGCCGCCTTCGGTGACCGCGAGCGCGATTTTCAGGCCTACCGGCGCGGGCGCTACGTCGAGTTCAACCTGGTCTACGACCGCGGCACCCTGTTCGGGCTGCAATCGGGCGGCCGCATCGAATCCATCCTCATGTCGCTGCCTCCCGTCGTGAAGTGGCGATACGACTGGAAACCCGAAGCGGGCAGCGCGGAAGCCAGGCTTTATGAAGAATTTCTCAGGCCGAAGGATTGGGCAGGATCATCCAGCTGATCCTGCGCCGGCGGAACCTGATGGTGTCGCCTGCTTTGCCTTACATCATCTCCCGATTTCGGAAAGTTGCAACTTCGCAACTTCCCGAAATCGGGAGACATAGATAAACCCAAGTCGTTCGCCAGATCTTTCAGCGCCCGAGTCATCGGAACCTAATCCCCTACATCTGCGCCGCGGCACGGTAGTGCCGATCGGCTTCCTCCGCGCGACCGATGCGGTCGCAAAGCCGGGCCAGCGCTATGTGCGAGTCGCGCATCGCATGCAGCGCCAAGCTCGCCTCGAGATAGCTCCTCGCCTTGCCCCATAACTCGCGCTGCGCGCACAGCCGCCCGAGCGCGAGCAACAGTTCCGCATCCTGGGGCTGCTCCTTCAGCCACGCTTCGGCGCGCTCGATACGCGGGATCGCCTCGTCGTCGGGGCATTCGCCGTAGAGCCGAACCAGCACCGGATCCCACTCGGCAGCCAGCGCATTCTCGATCACCAGCCGCGCGGCGCGTCCGTCACCGAGCTGCATCCAGGCTCGCGCAGCCGCGCCGGCGATCTTCGCCTGGCTCTGCTCGGACGCGGGTATCGATCGCCAGCAATCACCGAGCGAGCGCGAATCCAGTCCTCTTTGCGACAGCATCGCCACGCGCGCGTTGATGAGGATGCCGTCCAGCGCCGCGCGCGGCATGGCGTCGCGCTTTTCCAGCAGCCGCGCGATCCGGACGACCTCGCTCCAGTTCGCCAGCCCCTGCTCCGCGCGCAGCAGCGCCGACAGCGTAGCGATGTGGCGCGCACCCCCTGCGTGCAGTTCGAGCAGCACTGCGCGCGCATCGTCGTAGCGGCGCTCTTCGAGCAGCAGTTCGGCCTCGGAGGCGAGCGTCGCCTGCCGCCAGCCCGGCTCGGCTGCCCTGGACTTCGCGATCCACGTGTCACGCAGCGCGAAGTTGCGCATTCGCTGCGCGGCGCGCGCAGCGACGAGCGCCGCAAGCGCGCGCAACTGACCGAGGTCGTGCGCCCGCCCCGCCAGCTTCACGGCGCGGGCGAAGCGCCCTTCGTAAAGGGCTTGCAGCGACTGCTCAAGCGCGTCGCGGGCCTTGTTCTCGTTCCGGCGAATGCGGTACGCGCGCACGTAGGCCGGCAGCCGCAACGTGTGGGCGACGACGCGAACCACGAAATAGGCCCCAACAAACGCGGCGACGAGCAGGATCAGGAACAGATTGAGCGACAACTCGATCCGCCAGGGCGAGTGGACGAACAGCACATAGCCTTCGTTCTCGTGCATGACGACCGACAGGCCCGCCGCAAGCGCAAACGCGGCGAGCACCCACAGCAGGCCTTTCATCGCGCCGCCTTCTCTCGCGACACCTTGTAATTTCGCACGGCGCTGAGGCTTTCGCCTATGCCCGGCAGATCGATGCCGATTCCGCTGGCACCGAGCTGCTTGAGGTTGGCGAGCGCAGCCGCGGCGGGACGCGAGCGCACGTCGAAGTGGCGCTGGATCCACGTCGTGGCCAGTTTGAGATCCGCGCGGAACACGTTCTGGTCGCGTGAGAGCAGTGCGAGCCTGGCGTTGAGCAGCCGCAGCTTGAGGTTCTCGCGCAGGAAAAAGGCCTGCGAAGGCGAGAGCAGCAGCGGCTCCGGCCGATCGAGGCTGCGCACGCGGACGAGTTGCCTTACCTCGCCCCAGATCTCGGATCCGAAACGCTTCCAGAACCCCTCTTCGGCGCGCGCGACCGGGGCGGGCGCCGGCGGCCGCGTGCGCTCCTCGAACGCGAGCGGCAGACCGTCGATCTGGGCAATTACCTGGTCCAGCTTCAGGGCCAGCCCCGCGACATCGACGCCGGGGGTTCCCTTCAGGCGCTCGATGTCCCGCGCGAGCACCTTGCGCAGCGGAACAAACTGCGGGCGATCGGAACGCGCGAGACGCGAATCGGCCGTCTGCAGGGCAGCCAGGGCCGCGTGCACGCTGCCTGCGAGTTGCAGCTGCTGCACCGCGATGGTGAGGATCTGCTCTACCTCGGCCAGCACCCACTCGTCGCGGCTGCGCGACAGTTCCTGGTAGAGCGCCTCGAGCGCCACCTGCTGGTTCTGGGATTCGATCAGCTTCGCCTCGAGCTGGACGAGCTTGGCCTGGGCCTCGCGCACGGCCTCCTGCGCCTGGCGCGCCGCCGAGCGGGCATCACGACTGTCGGCGTCGCTGTCGCGCAGCCGCCGGGCCATTTCTTCGCGCAGTCCGGATATCTGCAGGCGCCCGTCATACCACTGCCACGCGATCATCGCGGTCACGACGACGAGCGCAATGACTATCGGATGGGCGAGCCTGCCCAGCCACGACCGGACGCGGCCAAGCCCGGAATTTGTCAGCGCACTCTGTTCTTCCATGGTGGGGCGGCGTCCGCTTCTGCTTTCAGGGGATTCATACTTTAGCAAAAAAAGAGGCGAGCGATTCTGTCAGGGCTTCGTCGCCCGCACCGGTGACGATGACGCGCTCGACGCCTAGAGATCGCGCGGCTTCGCCCACGCGCGGATGCGGCACGAATACGGGCGCGGCGCGCAGCAGCGCCTCGCCCGCGATTCCGGCTGCCCCAAGCAGCGCGAACAGGTTGCGCAGTCCCTCGGCGCTGGTGATGGACACGGCGTCGATCCCGCCGCGACGCCAGCGCTCCATCAGCGGCCCGATGTCGACGCGCGGCATGGCGCGCCTGTAGCACTCGGCGTATTCAACCTGCGCCCCGCGCGCTTCCAGCGCCGCGCGCAATCCCTCGCGCCCCCCCTGGCCGCGAAAGATCACGATGCGCCGTCCGGCGACTTCGGCCAGTTCCGGCAGCGCTGCGACCGCTTCGCTGTCGCCGCGTCCCTGCGGCGCCAGGACTTCTGCTGCGCCGATCCCGCGCAGCGCCCCGGCCGTTCCGCTTCCGACCGCGACGTACTTCATCCGGGCCGGCCAGTCCCGGCGTGTTCTCACCGCGGCATTCGCCTTCGCCACAGCCGTCGGGCTGATGAATATCGCGACGTCGAATCCTTCCAGACGGTCTATCACGGTGTCCAGCTTCGCGGTGTCGTCGGCATCGAGGATCTCGATTGCGGGCAGCAGTACGGCTTCGGCGCCTTCTGCACGCAGGAGCACAAGCAGCCGCGCCGACAGGCCTGCCGGGCGCGTCACAAGCACCGCGCGGCCGGCGAGCGCGCCGCTCATTGAATCGATGAAAGAATGGCGTCGGCGCCGCGCGCAAGCAGTGCCTGGGCGACCTGCTCGCCGGTTGTCTCCGGCGCCTCAATCGGCCCGCACGCCTCGGCGCGCACGATGCGCTCGCCGCCCGGAGCCGCGACCAGCCCGCGCAGGCGGACCTGCGTGCCTTCCAGCTGCGCATAGGCAGCCAACGGGAGCTGGCAGCTGCCGCCCAGCGCGCGGCTTACCGCACGCTCGGCGCGCACGCATGCCGCGGTCGCCGGATCATTGAGCGCGACCAGCAATTCGACCAGATCGGCGCGTTCCGCGCGGCACTCGATCGCAAGCGCGCCCTGCCCGGCCGCCGGCAGGCTCACCTCCGGCTCGATGACCGCGCGCACCCGGGTGCCCAGGCCAAGACGCTTCAGGCCCGCGACCGCGAGCACGACCGCAGCGTAGTCGCCGCGATCCAGCTTCGAGAGTCGCGTATCGAGATTGCCGCGCAGCGCTCCGAACGCGAGTCCCGGGTACCGCTCGCGCAACTGCGCCTCGCGGCGCAGGCTCGAAGTTCCGACCACCGCGCCGCGTGGCAGCGCGTCGAGGGATGCGTGGCGGGACGAGACGAATGCGTCGCGCGGATCCTCCCGCACTCCGAACGCGGCCAGGCAGTAGCCCTCTGGCAGCTCCATCGGCACGTCCTTGGCCGAGTGCACGGCGATGTCCGCCCGTCCGTCAGCGAGCGCCGCCTCGAGTTCCTTCACGAAAAGCCCCTTGCCGCCGACTTTGGCCAGCGACACGTCCAGAATCTCGTCGCCGCGCGTGCTCATTCCCAGAATTTCGATCTCGCACGACGGGTATAATCGGCGCAACTCCCCTTGCACGAATTCCGACTGCCACATCGCCAGCCGGCTCCTGCGGGAGGCGATAACGATCCGGTTCGGCATCCTCGGCATCAAGGGGAAAGATGGTGTTGCGAAAGCCTGCAGGCCTGGGGCGCTGATTCTAACATGGCCCAAACCCGCTCTCGCCTCAGGACTTTGCCAGGGCCTTCACCTGTGCCCACTGCCGGCGGCTGACCGGCAGTCTTTCCTGGCAGCCCTCGATGAGGACCGCCCAGTTCGCCTCGGCAACGTCCCCCTCCAGACGCTCGAACCCCCGGATCAGCCGCCGCGCGACCAGGCAGTTGCGGTGAATGCGGATGAACAGCGCGGCGAATTCCGCCTCCAGCTGCGCAAGCGACGCCTCGATCAGGTACTCGTGTTCGCGGGTGCGGACCGTGACGTACTTCAGTTCGGCCTTCAGGTAGAGCACTTCGGCCAGCGGCACCAGCGTAAGGCGACCACGCTCGTTCACGCTCAGGAAGCGCCGCGGGTGCGGGTCCACCCTATCGAACACCTCGCGCCCGAGCCGCGGACCCGCGGCCGCCTTTTTCAGGGCCGCCGCGATGCGGCCCGAGCGCACCGGCTTGAGCAGATAATCGACCGCGTTCACTTCGAACGCCTCGACGGCGTACCGGTCGTGCGCGGTGACGAAGATCACCGCGGGCGGCACTTCGAGCAGCTGCAGATGGCGCGCGAACTCGATGCCCGACATTCCCGGCATGTGGATATCGACCAGAGCCACGTCCGCGGGATTCGAGGCGAGAAGATCCAGGCCCTCGAGCCCGCTCCCCGCCTCGCCGACAATGGCGTTCGGCACCTGCGCCCGGCAGTCATCGAGCAGATCCCGCAGCCTCGCCCGTGCAGGCGGCTCGTCGTCGACGATGAGCACCCTGAGCGGAGTCACCGCGCTCTCCTGATTCAGCGATGTCATCGCGATCTCGCACTAAGCGCCGTCAAGGCGCTCTCCTATAGGGCATGGCCATGCCGATCCGGTAGCGCTCGCCGTCGATGCCGGTGTCCAATTTCGCTTCGACGTCGAAGTGCAGCAGCAGCCGCTCGCGGATGTTGGCGAGCGCCATGCGGTTTCCCTGGCGGTGCTGATGCTCGGGGTGATAGGGATTAGAGAGCCCGACCAGCAAGCGGTCTCCATCCAGCCCGATACGGATTTCGATCGCCCCGGCGGCAAGTCCGGGCTCGATGCCATGGTAGACGGCGTTCTCGACCAGAGGCTGCAGGAGCATCGGCGGCACCAGCGCATTTTCCGCTTCAGGGTCGATGCTCCAGTGCACCTGCAGCCGCTCGCCGAGGCGCAGATGCTCCAGGTTCAGATACTGGCGGCACAGTGCTATTTCCTCGCGCATCGGGATCAGTTGCCGGTCGTCGGCCAGCAGGCTGCGAAACAGATCGGCCAGGTCCTCGATCGCGTCTTGCGCGCGCTTCGGATCGACCCGAATGATTGCCAGAACCGCATTCAAGCTGTTGAACAGGAAATGCGGGCGGATGCGCGCCTGCAGCGCCTGGAGCCGCGCCTCGGCGAGCGCTGGTGAAAACGCCCGGCTGCGCACGCGAAAGTACTCGAGCATCAGCGCCGCGAGCGCGACCGCGAGGAGCACGCCGACCAGCAGCCCGGGCCAGTCGAGGTTGTGCCCGAGCAACGACTGAACCGTGGCCATGGCCGCCGTGAGCGCAGCCACGATGGCCAGCGCGCAGGCGAAGCCCCATGCATACCCAAGCCGTGCCAGCACCGCGCTCGCCGCGTAGAGCGCAGCAAGGCTCGCGAACAGCGCC
>Ga0155954_1216_pt1 | contig 14906 bp, 14 predicted proteins | sample RifCSPlowO2_02_FD_107608 | JGI IMG/M metagenome (GOLD analysis project Ga0155954, IMG submission 107608) | Betaproteobacteria bacterium RIFCSPLOWO2_02_FULL_65_20
CTGCTCCCTGGCAGCGATCTTTTCCTTGATGCGCGCCGACTTGCCGGAGCGTCCGCGCATGTAATAGAGCTTGGCGCGGCGCACGGAACCCTTGCGCTTGACCTCGATCGAGGCGATCAGCGGCGAATGCGTCTGGAAGGTGCGCTCGACGCCCTCGCCCGAGGAAATCTTGCGCACGGTGAACGATGAGTTGATGCCGCGGTTTTTCTTCGCGATCACCACGCCCTCGTAGGCCTGCACGCGCCTGCGCTCGCCCTCGACGACGTTGACGTTGACGATCACCGTGTCCCCCGGCGAAAAAACCGGGATCGTCTTGCCCAGCCGGGTGACTTCTTCCTGCTCGATTTTCTGGATCAGATTCATCTGTTGCTCCTTGCCCATCTATCCTGAACCGCCGCGGCGCCACGTGCGCCGAGCCCTGCGTCAACGTTTCCCCTGCTCCCGCCTGAACTCTTCAAGCAGCCTTGCTTCCTCGGCCGACATCGCGCGCCGCTCCAGCAGTTCCGGCCGCCGCATCCAGGTGCGGCCCAGCGCCTGCTTCAGCCGCCAGCGCTCGATCTGCGCATGGTGCCCCGAGAGCAGCATCGCCGGTACTGCCACGCCCTTGTACACCTCCGGCCGCGTGTAGTGCGGACAATCCAGCAGACCGTGCACAAACGAGTCCTGCTCGGCCGACTGCTCGTCGCCCAACACTCCGGGCAACTGCCTCACCACCGCGTCGATCAGCACCATCGCCGCCAGCTCGCCGCCGGAGATGACGTAGTCGCCGATCGACACTTCCTCGTCGACGCAACGCGCAACCAGCCGCTCGTCCACGCCTTCGTACCTTCCGCACAGCAGCACCAGCCTAGGCGCATCGACCAGTTCGCGCACCTTGCGGTGGTCGAGCGAGCGGCCCTGCGGCGACAGGTGCACGACTTTCGCCTCGCCCTCGGCCGCCGCCTTGGCCGCGGCGATCGCTTTTTCCAGCGGCTCGGCCAGCATCACCATGCCCGGGCCGCCCCCGTAAGGCCGGTCATCGACCGTGCGGTAGTCGTCGGTCGTGAACTCGCGCGGATTCCACAGCGCGATGCTCCAGGCCCCCAACTCCAGCGCGCGTCGCGTGATGCCCCAGTCGGTCACCGCCGCGAACATCTCGGGAAACAGCGTCACGCAGTCGAACCGGATCACCAGTCCTTCCCCCAGTCCACCAGGATGCGCCCGGCGCCGATGTCGACTTCCCGCACCACTTGGTCGATGAACGGCAGCAATCGCTCGCCTTCGTCTCCTGACACGCGCATTACGTCGTGCGCGCCGTTGCTGTACAACTCGGCCACGGTGCCGAGCCGCTCGTCGTCCATGTTCCTGACTTCCAGGCCGATCAAATCGGCCTGGTAAAACTCGTTTTCCCGGGTCGGCGGCAGCGACTCCCGCGGCACCGCCACTTGGAGCCCCCGGTAAGCAACAGCCGCCTCGGGACTGTTGCACCCTTCGAACCTTGCAACCAGCCTCGCCCCATGCAACTCGGTCTGGGCGACTCGCGCTTCGCGCCAGTTCCCATCCTTGCCGATCCACCAGATGGGCCGCCCGGCAAGGCTTTCAGGCGACTCGGTATGGGTTTTGACCTTTACCCAGCCTTTGACACCGAAAGGGGCAAGGATGTGCCCCATGACGATGAGTTTGCCGGGCACCACCCGGCGCGTTATTTGGCCGGCGCGGGCGCCGCGTTGGCCGGCGCGGGGACCACGCTGGCCGGCACCTCGACGGTCTTCACGAGCCGGGCCACCGTGGGCGACATCTTCGCGCCCTGGTTCCTCCAGTAGCTCAGGCGGTCCATGGCAACACGGAGGCTTTCCCGGTCCTCGGGCGCTTTGGGATCGTAGAACCCCACGCGCTCGATGAATTTGCCGGTTGCGGGCTTGCGCGAATCCGCCACCACCAAGTTATAGAATGGGCGTTTCTTGGCGCCGCCGCGGGCGAGACGAATCACAACCATGTCGAATCCTGGGATTGGCACAAAAGGGGTGTGATTTTACGTGAGTTTTGGCCAGATTGGCAAGGAAAGCCGTGGGATTGTCGGTCCGTTAAGTCGCGCCCGCCGCCAAACGACGGCGGCCAGCGGCCGGGAATAGCGGGGAAAGTCGCCAAATCGGCAGACCAATCGGCCGTCTGCCAGCACGGAGCCCTCCGGCAAGCCGAAGGATCCTGGTTGCCTCGCGTTACCGCATCCCCGGCATGATGCCCTTCATGGTCCGCATCATCTTCTGCAGCCCGCCCTTCTGCATCTGTTTCATCATCTTTTGCATCTGCTCGAACTGGGCGAGAAGGCGGTTGACTTCCTGCACCGTCACACCCGCCCCGGCGGCGACGCGGCGCTTGCGCGAGGCCTTGATGAGTTCGGGGCGCGCGCGCTCCCCGCGCGTCATCGAATTGATGATGCCCTCGAGACGGCGCATCTGGCGCTCGTCCACCTGCGAGGACTGCGCCGCCTGCGCGAGCTGCGCCGGCAGCTTGTCCACCAGCGACGCAATGCCCCCCATCTTGCGCATCTGCGCGATCTGCTGCTTGAAGTCCTCCAGGTCGAAGCCCTTGCCGCGCTTGACTTTGTCGGCAAGCTTTTTCGCCTCCTCGATATCGACGCTCTTGCGCGCCTCCTCCACCAGCGAGAGCACGTCGCCCATGCCGAGAATGCGCGAGGCCATGCGCTCCGGATGAAAGACTTCGAGGCCGTTCAGCTTCTCGCCGACGCCGGCGAACTTGATCGGCTTGCCGGTGACCTGACGCACCGACAACGCCGCGCCGCCGCGCGCATCGCCGTCGAGCTTGGTCAACACCACACCCGTGAGCGCAAGTGCATCGTTGAAGGCGCGGGCGACGTTCACGGCATCCTGGCCCTGCATGGAATCGACGATGAACAGCGTCTCGGCGGGCTTGAGCGCGGCATGCAGCTCGGTGATTTCGCGCATCATCAGTTCGTCGATCGCCAGGCGCCCCGCCGTATCCACCAGCAGCACATCGTAGTAGTGGCGTTTGGCGTGGTCGAGGGCGGCCAGCGCAATGCTCAGCGGCTTCTCGCCCGTTGCAGAAGGGAAGAAATCCACGCCGACCTGCTCGGCAATGGTCGCCAGCTGCTCGATGGCAGCCGGACGGTACACGTCGCAGGACACGAGCAGCGGCTTCTTCTTGTAGTCCTCGAGGAGGAGCTTCGCCAGCTTGCCGGTGGTCGTGGTCTTGCCCGAGCCCTGGAGTCCCGCCATCAGGATCACCGCCGGCGGCGCGACCGCCAGATCCAGCACGGCGCTCTCACCGCCCATGAGCGCCGTGAGTTCGGCGTGCACCACGCCGACCAGCGCCTGGCCGGGGGTGAGGCTGCCCGAGACGTCGTGTCCGAGCGCCTTCTCTTTCACGCGGGCGACGAAGTCGCGCACCACCGGCAGCGCCACGTCAGCCTCCAGCAGCGCCATGCGCACCTCGCGCAGCGCTTCCTGGATATTGGATTCGGTTAGCCGAGCCTCGCCGCGGATCGTCTTGATTACGCGGGAAAGCCGCTGAGTCAGGTTATCGAGCATGGCTGGGGAAGGGAACGGACCCTGTAGTAAGACCCTGTAGTAAACTGGGCGGATGCCCATTTTACTCTACGGCATCGTTGCGCTCGCTTACGCCGTCCTTGCGTTCCACTTCTGGCGCACGCGCTGGAACGCGGCCGCCGCGCAGGAGGCGGCACTGTGGGAGCGCATTGCGATCCTCGCCCCGCTGCTGGTGCATTCCTGGCTGCTTTACCAGGAACTGTTCGCCGCAGCCGAATTCCGTTTCGGTTTCGGCTACGCGCTGTCGAGCATGTTGTGGCTCGGTGTGCTCATTTACTGGCTGGAGAGCCTGTTCATCAAGCTCGAAGGGCTGCAGCCGCTGGTGCTCGGCCTCGCGGCGCTGTGCGCCCCGCTGCCGGCTCTGTTCCCCGGGCTGGTCACCCCCGCTTACACGCATTCGCTCCCGTTTCGCCTGCACACGGTGCTGGCGATGCTCGCCTACAGCCTGTTCACCATCGCCGCGCTTCACGCCATGCTCATGACGTTCGTGGAACGGCGCCTGCACCTGCGCCACCCGGGCGCCGGGGGTACACACAGCAGCGGCCCGCTCGCCGGGCCGCTCGCGGTGCTGCCGCCGCTGCTCACCCTCGAGTCACTGCTGTTCCGACTCATCGGGCTGGGATTCATCCTGCTCACGCTCACGCTCGGCACCGGCATGTTCAACGCCGAGGAAATCTTCGGGCGGCCCGTGCCGTTCACGCACAAGACTCTGTTCGCCGTCGTCTCCTGGTTCATTTTCGCGGCACTGCTCGCCGGGCGGCGTTTCTACGGCTGGCGCGGACGCACCGCCCTGCGCTGGACGCTCGCGGGATTTGCGGCGCTGCTGCTCGCCTACGTCGGCAGCCGCTTCGTGCTGGAGGTCATTCTCAAGCGCGGCCTGTGAACAGACGGCGCTGCTTGACGCCCGCTTGACACGCTTAGAGGTGACGCCGATACTGAAATTTCCGCATTGCCCTGACATCCCCCCTTGGACGACATTCCCCTAGCGTGGCAGTATCTACTGCTCGCGGCCCTGCTCGTCGTTTCCGGCTTTTTCTCGATTGCCGAGACCAGCATGATGGCGCTCAACCGCTATCGGCTGAAAGCGCTCGTGCGCCTGGGCAGCCGCGGCGCGAAGATCGCCTCGGACCTGCTCGCCAAGACCGACAAGCTGCTGGGCGTGATTCTGCTCGGCAACAATCTGGTCAATGCCGCGGCCGCAACGCTGGTCGGGGTGATCGCCATCCAGCTGTTCGGCGACGAGAAAATCGTGCTCGCCGGCGGCACGCTGGTGATCACGTTCCTGATCCTCGTGTTCGCCGAGATTACCCCAAAGGTGATCGGTGCCGCCTACGCCGAGCGCATCGCGCCGTTCATCGCATACGTGCTCAAGCCGCTGCTTCGGGTGCTGTACCCGATAGTCTGGTTTGTGAACCTGTTCGTCGCGCCGCTGGCGTTCGTGTTCGGCGTGCGCCGGGGCGGCGCCCAACCGTCGCGCCTTTCTACGGAGGAGTTGCGCATGATCGTACTCGAATCGGCGCAGTTCATGCCGAAGAAGCACCAGAGCATCCTCGTCAACCTGTTCGACCTGGAGCGGATCACCGTCGAGGACGTCATGACGCCACGGGCGCGCATCGAGGCGGTCGACATCAACGCGGCGATCGAGACCATCGACGAGCAACTCGCCACCGCCTATCACACCCGGCTGCCCGTGTACCGGGGCGAACCTGGCACGGTAATCGGCATTCTGCATCTGCGCAAGGTTCTGCATCTGGCGCAGCGGAACCAGATCGACCGCGCGGGCATCGAATCGTTGCTCAACGAGCCGTACTTCGTTCCCGCCTCCACCCCGGTGTTCGCGCAACTGCATTATTTCCAGGAGAACCACCAGCGCATCGCGCTGGTCGTGGATGAATACGGCGAACTCCAGGGTCTGGTCACGCTGGAGGACATCATCGAGGAGATTATCGGCGAGTTCACCACCACTGCACCTGCGAGCCCCACCGCGTTCCGGTGGGGGGAGGACGGGAGCGCGCTGGTCGAGGGCACCGCGCAGTTGAGGGAACTCAACCGCAAGCTTGGCCTCGCGCTGCCCCTCGATGGGCCCAAGACCCTGAACGGTCTGATCCTCGAGCACCTGCAGGACATCCCGGAATCGGGCGTATCGGTGAAAATCGCCGATACGCCGATGGAAATCCTGCAGACGCAGGACCGCGTGATCAGGACGGTGCGGCTGTTTCGGCCGCGCGGGTCCGAAGCTGCCGGCGCCGCCCCGCCTTCCTAGGCTCGGCGGGAACGCGCGAAGGACGTCTTCTTCACGCCGGGTTGCGGACTTTATTCCAATGTCATAGCCCTCCCCGGTCCAGGCGGCCTCGCGGAGCAAGGTCATTTGTCACATTTGATCTTATCTTCAAGCTTTTACGGCGCAAACCTTAGACTTTACAAAAGCCCGGTGAAGATGCATCATCAACTTGAAACCGATGCGGTATGCACGGCAACGCTCGGGCTGCCGCTATTGGAAGTGACGGCCGTCAGCAAGATATAGTCAGCCCCGTCGCAAGAGGAGTCACTATGGCAACATCCGCTGCCCCTGCAAGAGAAAAAGTCAAGGAACTCAGCTACACCTGGGAAGGCAAGGACAAGTCCGGCAAGGTGGTCAAGGGCGAGATGCGCGCCGGCGGCGAGGCCGTCGTCAGGGCGACGCTGCGCCGGCAGGGCGTACTGATCGACAAGATCAAGCAGCGCAAGGCCGGCAGCGGCGGCAGCGTGTCGGAAAAGGACGTGACGCTGTTTACGCGCCAGCTGGCGACGATGATGAAGGCCGGCGTTCCGCTCCTGCAGTCTTTCGACATCGTCGGCAAGGGCCACTCCAATCCGGCGGTCGCCAGACTGCTCCTTGAGTTGAAGACCGAAGTGGAAACGGGATCCTCGCTTGCAGCGGCGTTCAAGAAATACCCACTGCACTTCGACGCACTGTTCTGCAACCTGATCCAGGCCGGCGAAGCGGCCGGTATTCTTGAGTCTCTGCTCGACCGCCTGGCGATCTACAAGGAAAAGACGCTGGCGATCAAGAGCAAGATCAAGTCGGCCCTCTTCTACCCCGTCGCCATCATCATCGTCGCGTTCGTCATTACCGCGGTGATCATGATCTTCGTCATCCCGGCGTTCAAGCAGGTATTCACCAGCTTCGGTGCCGAACTGCCCGCCCCGACGCTGTTCGTGATGGCCGTGTCGGACATATTCGTGCGGTTCTGGTACCTCATCTTCGGGGGCATCGGAGGAGGCGTTTACGCCTTCTTGTATATGTGGAAACGCTCGGTGCCGGTCCAGGTTTTCATGGACCGGTTGCTGCTGAGAGTTCCCGTGTTCGGCCATCTGGTGCGCATCTCCACCATCGCGCGCTGGACGCGCACGCTTTCGACCATGTTCGCGGCCGGCGTGCCGCTCGTCGAGGCGCTCGATTCCGTGGGCGGCGCCGCTGGCAACCACGTGTACTGGGCGGCAACCAAGCAGATCCAGAGGGAGGTGAGCACCGGCGGCAGCCTGACTGCGGCGATGACCAACTCCGGCGTCTTCCCGAACATGGTGCTGCAGATGGTCTCGATTGGCGAGGAGTCCGGCGCGCTCGACGGCATGCTCGGCAAGACCGCTGACTTCTTCGAGGCCGAGGTGGACGACGCGGTCGACGCGCTGGCCTCTCTGATGGAGCCGATGATCATGGTGGTACTCGGTACGCTGATCGGCGGGATGGTGATCGCCATGTACCTGCCGATCTTCAAGATCGGCCAGGCCGTTTAGCGAAACGCCGCAAGTGAAGGGCGGGAAGTGACCCGTTTTCAAATCTGCGCGCGGGGGCTTACCCCTCGCGCCTCGCTCCCTGCCCCTCACCCTTGATGCATTTCATCGATACGTTCACGCACCCCGCCGTATTCCCCTGGTTGTGGCTGGCATTCGGCCTCATCATGGGGTCGTTCCTGAACGTCGTGGTCCACCGTCTGCCGAAGATGATGGAACGCGATTGGCAGGCGCAGTGCGCCGAGATGCGCGGCGAAAAGCCTGACGAGGCGGCGGCGTTCAACCTCGTGGGGCCGCGCTCGCACTGCCCGGCATGCGGGCACGCCATCACGGCCCTTGAAAACATCCCTGTCCTGAGCTATCTCGCGCTGCGCGGCCGCTGCTCCGCATGCAAGACACGCATCAGCCCGCGCTACCCCATCGTCGAGCTGCTGGCCGGAATTGCCGCGTTCTATTGCGCGTACCGCTACGGGTTCGGGCTGGCCGCGTTTGCGGCGACCTGCTTCGTCTGGTCGCTGATCGCGGCAAGCTTCATCGACTTCGACACGCAATTGCTACCGGACTCGATCACGCTGCCCCTGCTGTGGGCCGGGCTGCTCGTCGCCCTCTCCGGCACCTTCACCGATCTTCGCTCAGGCGTCATCGGCGCGGCTGCCGGCTACCTAGCGCTGTGGTCCGTCTACTGGCTGTTCAAGCTCGCCACCGGCAAGGAGGGCATGGGTTTCGGGGACTTCAAGCTGCTGGCCGCCATCGGCGCCTGGACCGGCTGGCAGATGCTGCTGCTCGTGGTCCTGATGTCCTCGTTCATCGGCGCCCTGGTCGGCGTCGGCCTTATCGTGCTGGCGCGACACGGCCGCAACATCCCGATACCCTTCGGCCCCTACCTCGCCGCCGCGGGTGTGGTGGCGCTGTTCTGGGGTCCACCGATCCAGCGTTACTACCTCACGACCTTCATCGGATGACTTTCGTGGTGAGCCTGACAGGAGGTATCGGCAGCGGCAAGAGTGCAGTGGCCGCGTTGTTCGCCCGGCGCGGCATAACCGTCGTGGACACTGATGCGATCGCCCACGAGCTCACATCGCCGGGCGGCGGCGCGATGGAGGCGATCCTGGAGTCGTTCGGATCCGATTTCATCACGCCCGAAGGCGCGCTCGACCGGGCGCGCATGCGCGCCCTTGTGTTCCGGGATCCGCAGTCCAAACGCCGGCTCGAGCGCATCCTGCACCCGCGCATCCGCGCCGAGAGCGCCGTGCGCATCGCGGCGGCGAGCAGCCCCTACGTCATCCTCGTGGTGCCCCTGCTCGTCGAGGCCGGCGTCGACCGTGCGCGCTACCAGCGCGTGATGGTGGTCGACTGTGACGAGGATGTCCAGATCGAGCGGGTGATGCGCCGCAGCCACCTCCCAGACGATGAGGTACGTCGCATCATGGCCTCGCAGGTCGGGCGCCAGGAACGGCGCGAGGCCGCGGACGACGTCGTGGACAACAGCGAAGGGCTCGATGACCTGGAACCGCAGGTCGAAGCGCTGCACCGGCGCTATCTCGCGCTGGCCCGGGAGCACCCACGTCATGGGGACTAGCCAATCGCCCCCAGAATGCGCGAGAATCGTGCCATTCCACAACGCCCATGCCTGCAGGCGGCGCTCTTGATCGTCTACGAATACCCGCTCCACGAGCGTATCCGGACGCTGCTGCGCCTGGAGGACCTGTTTGAACGGGCGCGCCACTTCCTCCCCGGGGAAAACCCGCTCGAGCACCACATCACTCTTCTCACGCTGTTCGAGATAATGGAAGTCGCAAGCCGCGCCGACCTCAAGTCGGATCTGCTTCAGGAACTGGAGCGCCAGAAGCAGGTGCTCCTTTCCTACCGCAACAATCCGCAAATTGCCGAGAACGTCCTCAGCCAGGTGATCTCGGACATGGAGCGGGCCGCGCAGTCGCTGTTCGCCATGACCGGCAGAATCGGCCAGTACCTGCGCGAAAATGAATGGCTGATGTCGATCAAGCAGCGGACCGGCATTCCGGGCGGCGCCTGCGAGTTCGACCTGCCCTCGTACCATTTCTGGCTGCATCGGGACAGCGGCGCCCGCCTGGCCGACCTGATGTCCTGGATTACCCCGCTCTACCCGATCCGCGACGCAACGGCGATCGTGCTGCGGATGCTGCGCGAAGGCGGCAAGTCCTCCCGGCTCGTCGCACACCAGGGAACGTATTCCCAGATGCTTGGCGGCAAGGTCGCACAGATGGTGCGCATCGGGCTTGCGCCGGACATGCAGTACGTTCCCGAGATCAGTGCCAACAAGTACGCGCTCAACATCCGCTTCACCGTTTTCGGGATGGAGCCGCGCCCCAGGCTCGCGGAGTCGGACGTCGAGTTCGAACTCACGTTCTGTAATCTCTAGGCCTGTCCCGGCCCCCACCGGCAGGTCCTGTTCGGGTGGTTTCAGAACGGCCGAATCCGCATCGTGTCGGGTTCGGCCGATGCCAACCCGTTCACCATTCACACGGAAAGGAGGAATGGGTTTGACCGGTTCCGGGGCTGGGGGGATTGCGGGGCGCATTGCCCTGATCGTCCTATTCGCCTGCGTGATCGCCATGAGCGCCCTCAACGGCGCGCTGCGGACCGACTCGCATCACTGGGGACTGATGCTCTCGAACGCCCTGGACCTCAGCGAGGGGCGGATCCCCTATCAGGATTTCCTCATCCAGTACGGCTACTTCACCACCTTGGTCCAATCGTTGTGGGGCAGGCTTTTCGGCTTCGGCTTTCTGTCTTTTGGCATCCTCACCGCAATCGTCTATTGCGGCCTTCTGTATCAGGTGTACGCGGTCATAAGGCATCTCAGTGTGCCCTGGGTGGCCGCCCTGTTTCTGGCCGCTGCCTTTGTCCTGCACCCCTTTCCCATCTACCCCTGGTCCGACTACTACGCCGGATTCTTCCTCGCCTGCGCCATCGCCCTCCTGTACACCCATGATGCCGGGACACCGGCAAGGCTGATCAGCGCGGGAATTCTCCTCGGGCTGGCCGTGTGGAGCCGGTACACCTACGCCGTCGCCATCGTTCCCTTCCTGTTCGCCGTCCTGATTGCAGGACGATACTCGATGCGCGGCTGGATGGCCCTTTTCCTGTCCTTCTTCGCCACCAACCTGCTGTTCCTGGCGGCGTTTGAGTTCGGCTATGGAATCAACCTCATCGACGCCCTGACGATCTACAGGGGAATCGCCGAGGGCCATGGAACCGAATGGCTTTCGCAGGACCGGATCGAAAACCTGGTTGCCGTCACGAGCGTCGAGGACGGCTCTCTTGTTTACCTCTGGGTCGCCACTTTTCCGCTGTTCTTCGAGGCTGTCCGGGCGAAGCGGCTCAGCAGGCTGGAAATGGGCGCATACGCAGCCCTCTCGACCCTGGGCCTGGTCAACCTGATTCACGCGATCAGGATTTTCGAATATTTCAGGGTCGTCAATGCCAGCTTTGCCCTTGCGATCGTCTCGTTCTGGATGATCGGCGATGCGGTTCGCGCCGTGCAGGGTCGCAGCAGCGCCGAAACCCCGCGGCACGGTGCGTTCATCGCCTTTGTTCGCAAAGCACCCTTGATTCTTATTATCCCGCTGCTGTTGATCGCGTCCTTTTCAATTCGAATACTGCCGAATTTCCCGCTGAATACATACATTCTGGAGGGGCACGACCCGTGGAGGCACGACCCGGGGATTTGGAGGGATACGCGAGGACTGAGCGAATTGACCCGAGGCAGGGTTGGGCGCGTCAATTTCTCCCACTCCGGCATGCTTGATTTTTATCGCGATTTGTCCTCTGAAATATGCGGCAACGGCAGGGTTTTCAACTACACACCGGACAATATCCTGGGACATATCTGCGCTCATCCGAAAAATGCGCGCAAGGCATCCGATGACAGAATTCTGGCTTTGCTTGATCCATCGGAATATCAGCGGGTATATCTCCGTGGCGAATTTTCTGACGACGATGTCGTGGTGACGATCGGGCGGACATACGAAGGTTTGCTGTGCCTCACCAGAAGGGAGTTCATTGCACCCGATATTGAATACGTCGCCAAGGCCGGGACCAAGTATCTCGTTCGCAAGAAATGCATAGGCAAGCTGATTCACGGGAAAGGTTGGTCGCCGGCCCGCCGATGGGCGGTTTCGGAGCATGCCGAGATACACGTGATGAATTACGGAAATCGGCCGCTGCGGGCCATATTGGAACTGAGGTTGAGTACTTTCGAGCCCCGTACCGTGGCAGTAACGCTGAATGGCAGGAAACTGCATTCGGCTGATCTGATTCCAGACCATCCGGTTTCATTGCGCCATGATGGAATCAGATTGCTTCCGGGAGACAACCTGCTTGGTTTTGACGGCGATGCGGTGGCGAAGGGATCCCGGGATCAAGGCCGGCTTCACCTGACCTTCAACGCTGCAATAGACCTGCTCGACTTATCCGAGGAATAGAGAGCAATGCCTACACCGAAGATTGTCAACTGCCCGCACTGCGGTATGACGGTCGAATGGACGCCGGAGAACTTCTATCGGCCGTTCTGCTCGGAGCGCTGCAAGCTGATCGATCTGGGCGCCTGGGCCACCGAGAGCTACCGCGTGCCCGTTGACCCGCAGGACGAGAACGACGAAGGCGCCGAACCCGGAAATACTGAGGAAAAGCGCTGACCCCGACGCCGCTACTCCTCGGGCCTCAATCCCCGCGCCACGCGGCGCGCACCATCGCCACACCATGTGCGCCGCACGCCCAGGCAGCATCCATGTCGCTGCGATCAACGCCGCCCAGTGCAAATACCGGTATCGCCGAACCGTGCGCTGCATCGCGCAATCCGTCCCAGCCGAGCGGGGCCCGATCCGGATGGCTGGGTGTCCTGCGTACCGGTCCCAGGACGGCGAAATCGGCGCCGATGATCTCCGCCGCGCGCAGTTCGCCTGCCCAATGAGCCGACGCCCCCACGAGCGGCAGGTCCGGCCGCTCAGAAGCCGCGGCAACCTGAAGCGCGCTGAGGTGGACGCCGTCGGCGCCGACCTCGCGGGCCAGCGTCACGTCGCGGTTCACCAGTACGCGTGCGCCTGCGGGACGCGCCAGCCGGATGACCATTGAGGCGAGGCTCGCGAGTTCCGATCTGGAGAATCCGGGCTCGCGCACCTGCACCAGCCTGAGCCCCTGGTCAAGGCGCCTGCGCAGCTTGTCGAGGAACAACTTCACGCCGAGCTCGGCCGCCTGAGAGATCGCGTACTCACGCGGAAGCAGGAGCGCCTTGAGGACCGGGCCGTTTGCCGGCAGCAGCGGCGCGACGCCGACCGATTCCGGCCGTTCCCAGGAAAGTTCGTCATGCTCGGCGGCATGAGGCTCGCCGCGCCAGGCGAGCACGCGGTGAAAGTGCAGCCGCACGGTGGCGTGCGGATAGGTGTGCATCCGCGTGATCCAGGGATGGGCAAGCTCGACCTCGATGCCGAGTTCCTCGCGGATTTCACGCGCCAGCGCATCCATGACCGCCTCGCCGGGCTCGACCTTGCCGCCGGGGAATTCCCAATAGCCGGCGTAGACCTTGCCCGCCGGACGCCGCGCGAGCAATACGCGCCCGTCCACTCGGAGCAAGACGGCAACTGCGACCTCGAGCGGTGCGGTCATTCGACTGGAGCGCCCGAAGTGCCAATGGCGCTTCTAGCGCTTCTTGCGCAGCGGCGCTGCGCCAACGCGCCGGCCCGCCCAGTCCCGTGCAAACTGCCAGGCCACGCGCCCGGAGCGCGACCCCCGCGCGAGCGACCACTGAAGCGCCGCCCGGTTGGCTTCCTGCAGGTCGCGTTCGGCGGCCCCGAGTTCGTGCAGCCAGTGCGAGACGATATCCAGATAGGTGTCCTGATCGAAAGGGTAGAAGGACAGCCACACCCCGAAGCGGTCGGACAGGGAGACCTTCTCCTCGGAAGTCTCGCCGGGATGGATTTCCTCGCCGACATTCTTGTACTCGAGATTCTCCTGCATGAACTCGGGCATCAGGTGGCGACGGTTGGACGTCGCGTACACGAGCAGATTGTCGGACGTGGCCGCGATCGAGCCGTCCAGCACCACCTTGAGCGCCTTATAACCGGGCTCGGCCGCCTCGAACGACAGGTCGTCGCAGTAAATGATGAAACGCTCCGGCCGCGACGAGACGAGGTCGACGATGTCCGCAAGATCGACGAGGTCGTGCTTGTCCACCTCGATCAGCCGCAGTCCCTGCTTGGCGTAGCGGTTGAGCACCGCTTTGATGAGCGACGACTTTCCGGTGCCGCGTGCCCCGGTGAGCAGCACGTTGTTGGCGGTGCGCCCTTCGACGAACTGCCGCGTGTTGGCCTCGATAATCTCCTTCTGCCGGTCGATGCCGAGCAGGTCGGACAGCCGGATATGGTGCGGATGCGCGACCGGCTGGAGGAATCCGCGCCCGCCCGACTTTCTCCAGCGCAATGCGGTTCCCGCGTGCCAGTCGACGGGCTCGGGCCGCGCAGGCAGCAGCGTCTCCACGCGCGCGAGCAGCTGTTCGGTTCGGGCAAGCAGTTTCTCCAGGTCGGGCATCGCGTTCAGGTCCTGTACTCGGCGTTGATCTTCACGTAATCGTAGGAGAAGTCGCAGGTCCACACGGTGGTTGATCCATCGCCGCGACCCAGCTCGATGCGCACCCCGATCTCGGCCGGTTTCATGACGCGCGCGCCGTCTTCCTCGCGGTAAGCGGCAGCGCGGCCACCGCGGTCGATGACCTTTACGTCGCCGAGGTACAAGTCGATGCGCGAAGTGTCAAGGTCGGCGATCCCGGCGTTTCCGATTGCCATGATCAGACGTCCGAGGTTCGGGTCGGACGCGAAGAATGCGGTCTTCACAAGCGGCGAATGCGCGACCGATTTTGCCACACGTACGGCCTCCTCCGCGGTCTTCGCGCCGTTGACCATGATCGTGATGAACTTGGTCGCGCCCTCGCCGTCCCGGGCGATCGACTGCGCAAGTTCGACGGCCACCTGCATCACCGCCTCCCTCAGCGCCGCGTAACCGGCATCCTGCGGCACCGCCACTTCGGGCGCAGCCGAGGCGCCGGTCGCGATGAGTACCAACGAATCGTTGGTCGATGTGTCCCCGTCCACCGTCACGCGGTTGAACGACGCATCCGCCACTTCCCGGACCATGCGCTGGAGCAGCACGTTCGAAATACCGGCATCCGTGGCGATGAACGCGAGCATGGTCGCCATGTTCGGCTGCAGCATGCCCACGCCCTTGGCCATGCCGGTGACGCTTACCGGGACGCCCGCCATCTGCAGCCTGCGCGATGCCGCCTTGGGGACGGTATCGGTGGTCATGATCGCGCAGGCAGCCTCGGCCCAGTGCGCCGCGGCCAGCGCCGACACGCAGGCGGGCAGCGCCGCTTCGATGCGTTCGACCGGCAGATCCTCGAGGATGACGCCGGTCGAAAACGGAAGCACCTCCGCCGCGCCGCAGCCGAGCTCACGCGCCACGGCATCGCAGGTCTGCCGCGCGGCCGCGAGCCCTGCATCACCCGTTCCGCAGTTGGCGTTGCCCGCATTC
>Ga0155954_1080_pt1 | contig 14661 bp, 18 predicted proteins | sample RifCSPlowO2_02_FD_107608 | JGI IMG/M metagenome (GOLD analysis project Ga0155954, IMG submission 107608) | Betaproteobacteria bacterium RIFCSPLOWO2_02_FULL_65_20
ACTACACGCTGTTGCCAGCACGCAAGAATAAGTAATCATCTTATTTTGACGCAGAGCCTTAGTGGTAAATTGCTGGGCAATCAATTCCAACCGCCGCCGCAAAGCAAGTTCTGTCCTGCACTCCGGTAGATTCGGGGTGTTTCCTTTGTTCAGCAACTCAGGCGATGTCGGGAACGGCGTGGTAGGTCCATTCCTGCACCGGCGGTTTTGGTCCGTCGATGACCTTTCGATCCGCAGGTGGCGCGCGCTGATTCTGTCGCGGCTTGCGCGGCGCCCAGAGACCCAGATGTTCGAGGATGCGGCGGATGACTGTTGCGTCATCAATCAGCGCGATGACGTGCATTAGCGCGCCGCACTTGGGACATTCAAGAGGGTTCACTTCGTAGACCTTGTGAATGAGCCGCGCCCAGGACGACTTGGCGCGCGCCGCAACCACTTCTGCCGCGTCGATCGCTTGCATCGCTGCTGCTGGCACGGCTTTACGGGCGCGCTCGCCCCGGCAGCGGGTCGAGTACCATCCTACTTACCTCACAAGGTGCTCAAAGCGATCCGGCACATGCCTGCAGAGCATCTCCAGCCATTGCGCGCCGGGCATCAACTGGAATTTGCGCTTCAGGCTCTTGTGCAGGTGCGAGCGGTACATGACCATGCCTGTTTGAGGGAGGTAAGTCATCTTCTCCAGGGAGAATGGCGCGCGCAGCATGTACTGCGCAAGCTGCTTGCGCCCTTCGGCGTCGCCGGCGCGAACGCGTACGCCATTGTGGACGGAGAAGCCGCTGTGGCGCCAGGCGAGCATGCGCGAGGACAGCCCTTCGCCGATGGAGTGCTCGGCCAGGAGCAGCTTGAGCACTTCTCTGCGAAATCCCTGTTCGAGCAGTTTTAGGGGAATCGCGGGCAACGCGACGAACACGCCATCGGCGCGAAACAAGCCATCGGTGGCCAACACATGGATATGGGGGTTGAAGGTCACCAAATCGCCGAATGTCTGCACGAACAGGATCAATCCCGGTCGCCCTTCCACCTTGGCGCCGGCATAGGCCTGGATGAGCAATCGCTCCACGATATGGCACAACTCCCCCAGCAGTCCGCGCCGGCGCGAAAATATCGGCCGCAGCATGCGCGGTACGGTGAAGACGTACTGCCGGTGCGCAACAGGCGCAAGCACGTTCTCCTCGACCCAATCCCCATACGCGAGCACCCGCTTCTGGTGGCAGCTCGGGCAGAAGTAACGCGCCTTACATGAGAAGGCAAGGAGGTAATCGTGCCGGCACTCAGGGCAATAGATCCGCGCAAATCCGTGATGGGGATCGCCGCACTTGAGGAAACGCTCGATGACGCGCTCTTCGAGCAGCCGCTGCAGGCGACCCTCGGATCGCAGTTCCGCCAGGTGGCGATCGGCGCACGGGTAGAGCGGGCTCGCACGGGGGTTGCGCGGGCGATACACGCCGCCTTTCGGCGTTGCTCCCGCCGCCCTCGCAACCGGCTCGCCGCATCTTGACATGACGCGAACAACGCGGCGACGCTCGCCCCGGTACCATCGAAACGCCCCGACTCCACACATCGAGCGTGATCGGGCCGCGTTCGTCAACGCCGCAGGGTCCAAGTTCGTTAAGCTTGGGATCGGTGATCGCGGGACATTCCGGGCTTGACGTGTGGGTTCAAGACCGGTGGCGCTTCCCCACCGCGCCCGCGGCCACGCTCGTTGTACGAGCGCGCGCGCAAGTACATCGGCGCGGACACGTCGGCGGCTTTACCCAAGAACGCCGCAGCGCAGGCATAGATTCTGGTGCGGGGGCAAGTTGCCGCGAAGCATTCCCGCTGACATCGGGTCGATCGTCGCCCTGATACGGGCCGACCACGATCCCCTGAAGCGCTTCACCAAGGCAAGTGGTCATTCGAAATCAGTTGATGCCGCTCGAGGCTGAAGCAAGCGAGGAAACCGAATACGGTCCAAAATATGAAGTTCGAGGTGCGTTGAACGGACCAAACGGTCGGATTCTACGCGTCGTGACGATATGGTTGACCGAGGAAGCGACGGGCCGGACCAAGTTCATCACTCTATTTCCGGACAAGGCATGAGATACGAGCTTTTCAAGCGAGTTGCACTGGCGATAGATCTCCCGGAGCACCGGCTCCGCGGCGGCGATGTGGTTACGGTCGTCGACTATCACCCGGGACGTCCCGGTCAGGAGCCCGGCTACAGCCTGGAGGTATTCGACGCTGTCGGGAACACCGTGGCGGTGGTCACCGTGCGCGAATCGCAGATCGAGCCATTGAACTCGAACGAGCTGCTGCACGTGCGGCAGCTCGCGGAATCGGCGTCGTAGCGATTCGCCCCTCGCCGAATCCTCAGCGGCATCGCACGCGATCTGGCTGAAACGCCGCACCAAATCGAGCTGCTCTACGTCGAAGTCGTTGATCCCGAAACCCGTCGACAGGTGCCGCACGGTGAAATCGGCAATTTCTGCGTCACGCCGCCGTGGACCGGGCAGGCGACGCCGCTGCTGCGCTGGGATTCAAGCGACCTCGTGAGCTACATCGAACACTCAGCGACTTAGTCGTAAAACCAGGCGATCGTCCGCGGTCCCAGCCGCGAAGAACTGTTCCGGGCCATATGCCGCATTGCCGTGGAGCATGGACGATTCCGCTTTGCCTGGATCGGGTTGATTGCGGCAGACGGGCGGTCTGTGGAGGTGGTCGCCCGGCACGGCGATGACTCAGGCTATCTTCGCCAGATTCGCTTTTCGCGGGACGAGTCGGACCCGGGAGGACGCGCCATCGTCGGACAGGTCCTGCGCACCGGCCGGCGCGACTATACCAACGACATTTTCGCCGAGGCGCGTCACGCGGCCTGGCACGAGGCGGCGCGCCGCGCCGGTATTCGCGCCCTGGCATCGCTGCCGATCCACCTGGGGGGTGCCGTGATCGGCGCAATGAACATGTACTCCAGCGATCCCGGATTCTTTACCGAAGACCTGCTCGCGACGCTGGACGAGATGGCACTGGACGTATCGTTCGCGCTGGAAAACCTTGAGCGCGAGGCCAGGCGCAAGCAGGCGGAGGAATCGCTGCGCGCGGCGGAAGAGCAGTTCCGCGGCCTGGTCGAGCAGTCGTTTACCGGGATCTACATCGTCCAGGACGGCAAGCTCGCCTACGTGAATCCGCGCTTTGCCGAGATACGCGGCTACGGCTCTGCGGACGAACTGATCGGCCAAGACAACCTGTCAATCGTCGCCGAGGAGGAACGCGGCGGCCTCGCGGAGAAGTATCACCGGCTGCTCGCGGGCGAAACGCAGAGCGTCAGCTACGACTTCACCGGCGTGCGCAGGGACGGCTCGACGTTTGACGCCGGCGTGACCGGTGCGCGTGCAACTTACCGCGGCCGTCCCGCGATCATCGGCATGATGCAGGACATCTCCGACAAGAAGCGCGCCGAGGAGGAGATCCGGCGTTACGTCGCGCAACTGGAAACGGCGTTCATGAGCACGGTGCAGGTGGCGACGACCCTGAGCGAGATGCGCGACCCGTACACCGCCGGCCACGAGCGGCGCGTGGCCGAGATCGCGGTGGCCATCGGCGCGGAACTCGGCTTCGACGCGCGCCGGCAGGAGGGATTACGGGTCGCCGGGCATCTGCACGACATCGGCAAGATAACCATTCCATCTGAAATCCTGTCCAAGCCCGGCAAGCTTAGTCCGATCGAATTCAAGCTGATCCAGGGCCATCCGCAATCGAGCTACGACGTGCTGAAGTCGGTGGAGTTTCCCTGGCCGGTGGCGCAAGTCGCGCTGCAGCACCACGAACGCATGGACGGCAGCGGCTATCCGCAGGGTCTCAAGGGCGAGGCGATCCTGCTCGAGTCCCGCATCATGGCGGTGGCGGACGTCGTGGAGGCGATGTCCTCGCACCGGCCGTACCGGGCCGGACTGGGGATCGACAGGGCCCTGGCCGAGATCGGGCGTGGACGCGGCACGGCGTACGACGCGAATGCGGCGGACGCCTGCCTGCGCCTGTTCCGGGACAAGGGCTACCAGTTGCCGGCATGAGGCCGTAGCGCAGCGGCACCCGCAGCAACCGGAAGCGCCTTCACCGCCCGCGCGGCGCGATGGCGGTGTAGCGATTTCGACTAGAATCCATCCGCAGCCTCACGCGTCACCGCAATGAGGATCTACGGACAAGAACTGATGCCTCAATCATTCCCGCACTTATCCCGCCCGCTGGTCGTTGCGTTCGTTGTTTTTCTGCTCGCTACCGTCGCTTCGACCAGCCTGATAGGACGCTTGGAGCGGGATGAACTTCAAGAACAACGTGCGCGAGCGTCCAACCTGGCAATCGGCCATGCGCACGGGCTCCGTGTTGGAATCGAACGCGCGCTGTCCGCAACCTATGCGCTCGAGGCGCTGATTCGCCAAGGGATAAGGGATAAGACAATCAATCCGGCAGAGAAGTCGGAGCGGCTTGCCGGTACGCCCCAATGCCGCGCTTGAACCCGTCCCGAAGCGCGCGCAATGGGACATATGTCAATTTCGCTCCGCTACGCACCCCCGGCGGGGGCGATCGGAGCGAGCTTAGTGGTAAATTGGAACGGTCCCGCCTGCGTCCTGATGCACGGCGCCAATCCGGGACTGGTATCGCACCTGGTGAAGCAGGCCTTGCTCAACATCGCCTCTGACCTGGGCATGAAGAATGCCGTGCCGCAGGACCGCAAGGCTTGAGCGACCCTCGCGCGTACGCTTCAGATCAAGGTCATACACATCGCCGAACGCGACCACCAGGTGAGCCCCAAGCGCAAGCAGAACGACGAATTCGTCAACACCTGGTCGAGCGAAGCCTTCTGCGGCGAGTCGATGCAACCGGCGGAGCTCGGTTGGGGCACGCACGAACGCAACTGGCCGCGCGACGGGCGCGAGTACGGGTTCGGATGCGGGGCCGCGATCTTCCTCGATCGGCCCGGTGCGGCGACGCGCGTGCGGTCCTGGGCGCCCGCCGAGGGACAGTTCCACGGCTGGCTGATCACCCATGGCGAAGCGATTTCCATCCCCGATTACCTGACGGTGCGCGAAAAAGGCAAGGCTGTCTACAGGCCGACCTGCCACTATGCCTACCATCCCTGCGACGATGCGGTCCTGTCGCTGCATGAATTCGCCGGCAACGGCTGGCGCTTTCCTCCGGAGCAGCGCCTGCTGCGCGAGGAAATAGACGCCGGCTTCGACGAACTGGGCGTGCTGCTGATGGGCCACAAGAAGAACGCCTACTGGTACGGCTCGCAGCTCTCGATCAAGGAAACGCGGCGGCGCTGCCCGCACAACAATGCGACCAGCCTGCAGGTCAATGCGCCGTTCATGGCAGGGATCGTGTGGGCACTGACCAATCCGCAGGCCGGCATCGTCGAACCCGACGAACTGGACTACCAGACCATCCTGAACATCACCACGCCCTATCTGGGCAAGGTGGTCGGCGCGTACACCGACTGGACACCGCTCGCCGGCCGCGGCCTGCTGTTCCCGGAGGAGATGGACCGGTCCGACCCGTGGCAGTTCCTCAATTTCAGGGTGGACTGAGGCGCACGCCGGGCGTATCTTCGCTGCCCCGATGGAACCCCTTTCGCTGCGCTTTGTCGGCTGGTTCTTCACCCTCGTGCCGGCGGCCGCGCTGGTGCTGGGCGGGATGATCCTCACCATGCTGTTCCGTTCCGGCGGCCTCGCGCGCCGCTATGCCGAAGAGAGCCTGCTGAACGATCTCACCCTGATGGCGGTCTGGTTCGCGGGGCTGGCCGGTGGCGTCGGCGTGCTGCAGGGCAAGTCCTGGTCCCTGTGGGTGCTGGAGTTCTTCTGCTGGGTCCTGTGCGCGCTGGTGCTGCTGTCGGGCGGCTACCGGCCGGTCGCCCTGCATCGCACTGCCGGGGAAACGCCCGGCAAGTGGGTCGCTGCGATTGCCGGCGTGACCCTCGTGGCGCTGCCGATCCTGGCGTTCTGCGGCGCCACCATCTACACCCTGCGCAGCGAGGGCGCCCGGCAGGCGCTTACCGGCTGAGCGGACTGCGGTCCCTCCATATGGCCAAACATCTGATCATCAGCGGTCGCGTGCAGGGTGTTAATTTCCGCGAATCCATGCGCTACGAGGCGGAACGCCTGGGCGTAACCGGCTGGGTCAGGAACCGCCGCGACGGCAGCGTCGAGGCCGTGGTGGACGGCGACCCGAGCGGCGTGGAAGCGATCATCGCTTGGGCCCGCCGCGGCCCGCGCGCCGGGCTGGTCGCGAGCGTCGAAGTCAGCGACATCGCCAGATCGTTCAGCGGCTTCGCGCGGTTGCCGAACGAATAGGCCAAATGAAACGTTGCAAGCAATCCGGACCTCAGCCGCGCTGGCCCTGGATGTAATGTTGCAGCTGTTCGATGATGAACTGCTGCTCGGATATGATGTCCTTCACCAAGTCGCCGATTGAGACGAGACCGAGCAGTTTGTCATTATCGATCACCGGCAAGTGGCGCAACCGGTTGTCGGTCATCAGGGCCATGCACTCCTCGTTGGTCTGATCGGGGCGCACGTACATGACAGAGGATGTCATGACTTCACGTACCGTGATCAGTTTCGACGAACCATCCCTCAAGATGACCTTCCGCGCATAGTCGCGTTCCGTAAGCATGCCGACGATCTTGCCCTCCTCCACGACCAGCAATGCGCCGATATTCTTGTCGGCCATCAGCCGCAGCGCGTCGTATACGGAATCGCCCGGGGCAATGTTGTACACGGTCTGATCGGGCTTCGACCTGAGGATATCGGCCACACTCTTCATAGGACTGATCTCCGGAAACGGGGTTATGGCGAAAGCCTTGCCAGAAGTCCATTATAGTACTATATTGGTACTATTTAAAGGAAGTCTTCATGATCCGTATGAGCAAGCTTGCCGACTACGGTACCGTAGTCATGGCGCATATGGCGCACGAGCCGGAGCGCCTACAAAGTGTGGCCGAGATCGCCGTCCATACGCGCCTTTCCGCGATGACCGTCAGCAAGGTACTCAAGCTGCTCGCGAAACAGATGCTTGTCATCGCCGAGCGCGGCAAACATGGCGGCTATCGACTGTCGCGGCAGCCGGCGCGGATTTCAGTGGCCGAGATTATCGATGCGGTGGACGGTCCCTTCGGACTGACGGAATGCGCGGCCGGCTCGGGACGGTGCACGCTAGAGTCCTCCTGCGCATTGCGCAGCCCCTGGCGGCGAATCAGCCAGCTGGTTCGGCATGCGGTCCAGTCGGTGACGCTGGACCAAATGGCACTCCCGGGCACCTCCAGCCTCAGATGCGTCATGCTGCGGAGCGGGAGAGCCGCGTAAATGACCGTGCGGCTGCCACGAAATCTGCGTCATGCGCTGGAAGCTTGGGCGCGCGAGGACTATCCACAGGAAGCCTGCGGCGTGCTGATTGGACGGCAAACCGGAACCGAAGTGGCGATATCCGACGTGGTGCGTGGCCGCAACCTGAACACTGAAAGGGCGCCTGACCGCTTCGAGTTGGATCCCCAAGACCTGCTCCGCGCCGAGGAGCGGGCGCTCAGTCTAGGCCTCGACGTGGTTGGCATCTGGCACACGCATCCTGATCATCCAGCCCGACCGTCGGAAACCGACCGCGCACACGCGTGGGAGGCCTGGATCTATCTGATCGTCCCGGTCCGAAAAGATGAGGTGGGCGAACCACGCGCCTGGCGCCTCAATCGTAACGGCTTTGCCGAGAAGGAGTTGAAATCATGAACACGGTCAGCGTGCGTATCCCGATGCCGCTGCGCAGCTACACGCGCGGCGCCGACGAAATCATGGTCGACGCCGCCACAGTGCGGCAAGCGCTCGAGCTACTGGGCACGCAACATGAGGGAATCCTCGACCGCGTGCTCGATCCCAGCGGCGAATTGCGTCAGTTCGTCAACATCTTCGTCGGCGCTCGCAACGTTCAGGTGCTCGACGGGCTGGCCACGCCGCTTGCGAAGGGCGACGTGATTTCGATCATCCCTGCCGTAGCGGGAGGACGTCATGACCGCTCGCGACCGATGGCTTGCTGAGCTACAGCGCGCAATACCCGAAATCACGCCGCACGACGCGCTGGCGCTGCAGGCGCGCGGCGGCGCGCTGATCGACGTGCGGGAAGCCGACGAGATCGCGCAAGGCAGCCCGCCGGGAGCGCTCCGCCTCGGTCGCGGCTTCCTTGAGCTGCGCATTGGCCTCGCTGTGCCGCAGACTGCCCGCCCTTTGATCGTCTTTTGTGCAAGCGGCATCCGATCGCTGTTCGCCGCCGAAACCCTGGCGCGGCTCGGCTACACGCAGGTGCACTCGATGAGCGGCGGATTCTCGCGCTGGAAGGCCGAAGGCCTGCCCGTGGAGGTCCCATTCACCCTGGATCACGCTGCGCGTGAGCGCTACTCGCGCCATCTGCTCATGCCCGAGGTCGGCGAGTCCGGGCAGGCCAAGCTGGTGCAATCCCGAGTGCTCGTCGTCGGCGCGGGCGGACTCGGCTCGCCGAGCAGCTTCTACCTTGCCGCGGCAGGCATAGGCACGCTAGGCATCGTCGATCACGACGTGGTTGAACGCAGCAACCTCCAACGCCAGATCCTGCACACCGAGGAGCGCGTCGGCACCTCCAAGGTCGCCAGCGCGCGCAAGACCATCGCAGCGCTGAATCCGACCGTCAAGATCAACGGGCACGAGGCTCAACTGTCGAGTGCCAACGTCGAGGAGATTTTCGGCGGATACGATGTCGTCATCGACGGCACGGACAATTTTCCCACACGCTACCTCGTGAATGATGCCTGCGTGAAGCTCGGGCTGCCGAACGTACACGGATCGGTATATCGCTTCGAAGGACAGGTGACCGTCTTCTGGCCGCGATACCCGAAACGCGCAGGACCCTGCTACCGGTGCCTTTACCCCGCGCCGCCACCGGCGGACCTTGCGCCCTCCTGCGCCGAGGCCGGGGTGCTCGGCGTGCTGCCGGGCATCGTCGGTCTGCTGCAGGCAAACGAGGCGATCAAGCTGCTGCTCGGCCTGGGCGATCCGCTGGTAGGGCGGCTGCTTTATTTCGATGGACTGCGCAGTTCATTCACCGAACTGGCTCTGGATCGCAGCCCTGCCTGCAGATACTGCGCGGCCGATGCGAAGTTTCCCGGCTACGTCGATTACGAACGCTTTTGTGCCATGGCAGCATGAAACGCGCGTTCCCTATCCCGTCCGGGGCGCAGGCACTGATTTCCCGCATCGGCGGCACGCCGATGGTCGAACTTCGCCTCGGTCGCCGCGGAGCGAATGCAACCCGCATTTTCGCAAAGCTGGAAAGCGTCAATCCGGGTGGTTCCGTCAAAGATCGTCCTGTGGTCCGAATGCTTCTCGACGCCATCGCAGCCGGGCGCTTCGCCGACGGCCGGCGGCTGCTCGATTCGTCCTCAGGAAACGCGGGCATATCCTATGCCATGCTCGGGGCGGCGTTGAGCGTCCCGGTTACAATCGTGGTGCCAGGCAACGCCAGCCGGGAGCGGCTCGACCGTATTGCCGCGCACGGCGCCGAACTGGTGCTCACCGATCCGCTGGAAGGCTATGACTTCGCTCTGCGCGAAGCGCACCGACTCGCCGCGACGCAGCCGGAGCGCTACTGGTACTGCGATCAGTACAGCAATGCCAACAACTGGCGCGCCCACTACGATACGACCGGCGCCGAGATCCTCGCGCAGGTCACGGAACGGACCGGCGAGCCGCCGGATGCCTTTGTCGCGGGCGTAGGCACCGGCGGCACGCTTACCGGCGCAGGCCGCAGGCTGCGCGAGGCGCGCCGCGAGGTCCATGTCGCCGCCGTCGTTCCCGAAACCTTTCCCGGCATCGAGGGACTCAAGCCGCTGGGGCATCCGGGGGACATCGTGCCTGCAATTCTCGATGAATCGCTTATCGATGAACGCATACCCGCGACACTCGACGATGCGATCGCGGTGTGCCGCGAACTTACCCGCGAAGGGCTGTTTGTGGGGCCGTCCTCGGGCGCCTTCGTGCACGGCGCGCTGAAGCTTGCACAGACCGGGCGCTTCCGCACCATTGCGACGGTGCTCAGCGACACCGGCGAGCGCTACACTTCCACCGCGATGTGGCAGCGCCCCCGGCCCGCTGATCCTGGGTAAGTCATCCGGTGGAGGACGGAAGCCGGCCTCGAAAGAAACGCGACCGTAGAGCCTGTCTACTTTCAAGTAAGCCACATGAAGCCGCGCAGCACTTGCCCTTCACTGCACCGACGCAAAGTGCCGGCTCGAGGGCACTGTTGTAGGCGACCAATCCAGCCCGCGTGAGGCAGCTTGGACGCGAGCGCGGGCATAGCGAACGAAACGCAAGACGCGCTACGATTCAGCGCGATGAATGCAATAGATAAGACCACTATCCTACAAAGGTTTCTGCCTCCAGTGAACTGTGCTGCACCGATCTGGGTCTAAGCGAAAGCGATCAAGGAAGAAGATTGATCTCTATGCTACGTCCGTCCAAAAGGCTGAGCGAACGCCTGACAGCGCTTACGCTGCAAGCCTAGCCGCCTCGATGAGCACCTTTAGAGTCTTGCAGTTCAACATGCAGTTCGGTCAGAGCTGGGACGATGCCGACCCTGACAACGCGCCCGTCAACCTCGAGCAGACCATTGCCGAAATTCACGGCCATGACGCCGACATCGTGCTGCTGCAGGAGGTGGAACAGGCGGGGCCCGGGGGCCTGCAGGCGGATCCTCCGCCCAATCTCACGCGACTGCGCGCAGCACTTGGCGCCTACCAGTGTTTCTTCTCCTATCCGAAAGCCGACCCGCGCGAACTCCCCTTCGGCATCGGCCTGGCCATCTTCTCGAAGACGTCGTTGCGCGACACTGTGCGGCGCGACCTGCCGTCACCACCGGTTGAATTTGAATTCAAAGGGGAAAAAAGGACGCCTAACGACCGGCTGCTCATCGGCGCAAAGACCACGCTGGCTGGCGGCGCGCTTCAAGTCTTCAACACGCATCTGCTGGCGCTTTTCATGCTCGGGTCGAGCAGCGAGGAATACCTCGGCCAGCTCCAGCTCGTGATGGAGCAGTTGCGCGCTTCGGACGGCCCGACGCTGATCGGGGGTGATTTCAACGTCAGCAGGCACGACTCGCTGGTGCGGCAGTTTGCTTCACTCGGTTATCGGACGGTGCAGACGCAAGAGGCCACATGGCGCAGGCACGCCTACGTACTCGACCATATTTTCCACAGCCGGCACCTGCGACCCGTGTGCCACGCGGTAAAGCCGACGCCCGCCTCCGACCACCATGTGCTGGTGGCGGAGTTCGAGTTTACGGATTGAAATCCTGGTGGCGCCGTAGAAACCAGCAGCGTATTGGCGTGTGTCTTTCAAGTCGCCTTGAGAGGGAGTAGATTTAGCGCAACGCAGCGCGATGCACAGCGCGCAAATTGCATTCGACGCGCTACCCGGGAGCGATATGAGATTCCTGACTTCAGCATCCGACGCGCGGCTTCGGGTAGGAAGGTAACCCGCGGGTGATTTGCACCGCGCCCTCGGATGGATTTCAAAAACGATTGGACGGAGGCAACATGGCGAGAATCGTTAAAAGAACGCGAGGCGGCCCATACCCGGTGACCATAGGGGGCGAAACCAAATACATTTGCGGCTGCGGGCTATCGAACACCCAGCCTTTCTGCAATGGCACCCACAAGATTGCGCGCCAGGAAGACCCGGACAAGCTCTATTGGTACGACGAGCAAGGCACCCGCTTCGAACACACTGACAGTTTCCAGGGTATTCGCTGTCCACAAGAGTGAAACCGGAAGCCATGACGCGCGCAGTGTTTTGTGGGCGTACCGATATCGAGTCCCATGATCGCTTGCCACGCAGACCACATCGGCAGCCTGCAAATCGTGGAGCCGAGAGAAGTCAGAGACCCGACCAGACCGAAAGACCCTGGATAATCCATGGTTTCTTGCCCCCTGAAAATGCGTGTCTGCCGGGCTACACTTCAATCGGTACATAGCGCGCGCGCGAAGCGTGCAAGCAAACTGCGCGCTCACATTTGGGGTCGGAAACTGGGGCGACGTCGAACGCAGGCGACGCCCCGCCCCGAACGACAGCGCGGCGCGCTGCGAATCTAGCCGCGCGGGGAGCTGCATGGCGATTTCGGGCAAGCACTCGTGGATCGAGAATTCAGACGTCTTCTCGCTGTTCCCCACGCTGGCATGGAAGATTCAGCTTCGAGCCGAGGGGCAGGAATCGATCGACGCGAGCGTATTGGGGCTGCTGGACTCGCTACGGCAGGGACAACCCGCGCTGAAGACCGGCGAGGCCTGGCAGTCGGGCCACGGCCTGCACCGGCGGGAAGAATTGCAGGAGCTTTGCGACTGCGTAAGACGCGCGGCGGCCAGCGTGCTGCAGTTTCTGAAAACGAGTGATGAAACAATCGAGATCACCGGTTGCTGGGCGAACCTGTACGCACCGGGGGCGGCGCACCCGATGCACAGCCACCCCAACAATTATCTGAGTGCGGTCTACTACGTACGCACCTGGCCTGGCGCCGACAGCATCAACTTCCACGACCCGCGCAGCCAGACCGGGGTCATCCGGCCACCGGTCACGGAACTCACCGCCGCCAATGCCGATCAGGTCGTGGTACGGGTCAGAAACGGGACGCTGCTTGTCTTTCCCTCGTATCTGTGCCACTCCGTCGATGCCAACGCCAGCGGCGAGACCCGCACAAGCGTGAGCTTCAACCTGATGTATTCCGCGTTCACGGAGGCATTGAGCAAGCCAATGTGGGGCGATGACTAGGGCAGCCGGCGCATTCGATCCCCTGGAAGTGGTGATGCGCTACCACCAGGAGACAAAACACCAATTTTCCCGCTATGCGCGCGCGCTCGGCTACCTGGACTGGGCGAACCAGCCGGATCCCTTCCGGCGATACGAGGGATCACCGCTTTTCCCCTTGCCACGGCTGAAACCCGGCGATGCGCCGTTCTCGCCGCACTACGAAGACTTGTACCGCGCTGGAGCAATCGCAAGTGCGCCGGTCACGATGCGCACCCTGTCGCGCTTTCTTGAATATTCGCTGGCCATTTCGGCGTGGAAACAGGCCGGAGAGACACGCTGGGCGCTTCGCACCAACCCATCGAGCGGCAACCTCCATCCTACCGAAGGCTACTTGCTGATAGACAAGGACCCAGGCGTTTCGCCGTCCCCAGCGCTCTACCACTATGCGCCCAAGGCGCATGCGCTGGAGCTGCGGGCGGAGTTCCCGATGGAAAGTTTTGCGCTGCTCATGCAAGGATTTTCGCCCAATGCTTTCCTAGTTGGCCTTACCTCGGTCAACTGGCGGGAGACCTGGAAGTATGGAGAGCGGGCCTTCCGTTACTGTCAACATGACGTGGGCCACGCAATCGGCAGTGCTCGGATTGCGGCGCAGTCCCTGGGCTGGCGCATGCTGCTGATGGACAGCCTGGCGGATGACACGGTTGCCAGCTTGTTGGGAGTAGATCGGCCCGAGGATTTCGAGAGGGCGGAAAGGGAGCACCCCGATTGCCTCGCCGTCGTCTGGCCCGACGATCAAGCTGCCGGTGTTGCAGGGGGGAAGACAGTCCCCTTGCCTCTGTCCCTAGCCCCGGATGCCATTCGCGAGATGACGCGACGCAACTGGCACGGCAAGGCCAACCGGCTGAGCCGGGATGATCCCGTGCGCTGGGAGTTCCTCGAACAGGTGCAGGTCGCGTCGTGGAAGTCGGGTACTGAACGGAGTATCATCGAACTGAATCACGACGGTCCTTCAATGCCTGACCTGATGTACCCGAGCGTCGATGCGCCCGGCATCTACCCGGGTCAGCCAAGTGCTGGACAGGTGATCCGCCAGCGGCGAAGCGCGCTCGCGTTCGATGGCAAGACTTCGATTTCAGCCTGCAGTTTCTTCACCATGCTCGCCCGCGTCATGCCGCGGGTTGATCGTGTGGTATGCAAGCGTCCCGTGCCCTGGGACGTCCTTCCCTGGGAACCGTCCATTCATCTTGCCCTGTTCATCCATCGGGTGGATGGCCTTGTCCCCGGTCTCTACATGCTGGTTCGTGATCCTGCGAAAGCGGACCTGTTCAGAAAGGCGACGCACCAACATTTTGCCTGGACCCCACCGCCCGGCTGTCCGGAGGATTTGCCCCTGTTCTTGCTTCAGGAGGGCGATGCGCGACAATTGGCTGCCCAGGTCAGCTGCCATCAGGACATTGCCGGGGATAGCGCCTTTTCCCTGGGAATGATCGCGGAATTTGAATCAAGCTTGCGGCGGTACGGACCCTGGTTCTACCGGAGACTCTTCTGGGAGGCAGGCGTGATCGGGCAAGTGCTTTATCTGGAGGCGGAGGCGGCCGGGGTCCGTGCGACGGGAATCGGCTGTTTTTTTGATGATCCGGTGCATCGAGTATTCGGATTCAACGGGACGATGTTTCAGTCGCTCTATCACTTCACGACCGGCGGGCACGTGGAGGACCGTCGCCTGACCACGTTGCCGCCTTATGGGGACGAACACTGAGCGGCCTTTCCAGAATTACCGGAACGGCCGGAGGCGACCGCCTTTGATCTCGTGCGCTACGCTCCGAACATCGGCGGGATTGAGCGATCGGCAGAGACCATTGCACCCATGATTCCC
>Ga0155954_1209_pt1 | contig 14565 bp, 12 predicted proteins | sample RifCSPlowO2_02_FD_107608 | JGI IMG/M metagenome (GOLD analysis project Ga0155954, IMG submission 107608) | Betaproteobacteria bacterium RIFCSPLOWO2_02_FULL_65_20
TGGCCGCCTGGAGCAAGCACCGCGGCGACTACGTGTTCGCCGTCGATCCGCGCACCAACGAACGCTACGTGCGCACCAGCTTCGACTACGACGGCAGCGGCGGCGCCGTCTGGGGCAATGACGGCTTTCAGGGATTGAGCGGGCTGACGACCCTGGGCGCGGTCAACCGCAGCAACGTGGAAGAGGTCGAGACGCGCATCCCATGGCGGATCATCAAGTGGGAATTTCTGACCGACCTGATGGGCGCCGGACGCTGGCGCGGCGGGCCGGGGGTATATTGGGAGGCGCAGCACTACGGGCGCGACGCGGCGATGGCCACCGGAAGCTCCGACGGCGACGAGATGCTGGGATTCGGCGCGCTGGGCGGCGAGCCCACTCCGCCCTGCCGCACCTACATCAAGCGCGGCGAGGAGATGATCCGCATCCGGCCCCATAGAATGGTGCCCATGAAGGACGACGACATCGTCATCAAGTACAGCAGCGGCGGCGGCGGCGTAGGCCCGGCCCGGCAGCGCGACCCGGAGATGGTGCGCATGGACGTGAAGAAAGGGCTGGTCTCGATCAAGGCTGCGCGCGAGACGTACATGGTGGCCATCGACCCCGAGACGCTCGACATTGACCGCAAGGGGACCGAAGAACTTCGGGCGGCGCCGGAACCGGGGAGGTGAAGCGGCGACAGAACGGCGGCGCACCCAGCGGCGCGGTACGCGTGAACCGGGTTGCAAGAACGGGAGAAACAGATGACTGAAGGTCTAGCCGATACACTGCGGTGGCAGTGTCTGGAAAAGATGCTGCTGATACGCCGATTCGAGGAAACCGTCGTGAAGCTGGCCGGCGACGGTCATTTCCGCGGCCACTATCATCTCTACATAGGCCAGGAAGGAACCGGCGTGCCTGCGATCACGGCGCTCGCGGCGAAGGACCATCTGGCAACCACCCACCGCAATCACGGGCATATTCTCGCCCGCGGCGCCGATCCCGGCGCGGGGCTGGCCGAGATTCTGGGCCGCGCAACCGGCCTGAACGGCGGTCGCGGCGGCACGATACACCTGTGCGAGCCTACGCTGGGTTTCCTGTCGACCTCGGGCGTCGTGGGCGGATGCATCAGCCTGGCCGTCGGCGGCGGTTACGCCTGCGCCCAGCGGCGCGATGGCTCGGTCACCATGGCCCTGTTCGGCGATGGGGCGCTCGAGGAGGGCGTAAGCTTCGAAGCCCTGAACATCGCCTCGCTGTGGCACCTGCCGGTCATTTTCCTGTGCGAGAACAACAGCGCCGGCGCAATGGGCATGGCAAAGGGCGGCTACCCGACGCTGGTGCATGCGAGCACCGATTTGCTCCTGATTCCGAAGTCGCTGGGTATCTCGAGCGTCCGCGTCGATGGGGTGGATGTTGCCGCGGTGCACGCCGCAGCGACGCAGGCCATCGCCCGTTGCCGGTCGGGGCAGGGGCCCGTGTTCATCGAAGCGATGACGCCGCGCTGGGCCGGAAGCAATCCGCTGTGGCCTGAGCTGGCGACCGGAATCACCGATCTGCGGATGGCAACCGGCGAATCCGGCACCGACGGTCCGCATAAACAGTGGTACGAGAACTTCGATCCGGTTCTGCGGCTGGCCCGCGAGCTGGCGAAGGGCGGCGCCGAATCGGTGCGCAGAATATCGGCGCTCGACGAGGCTGCGCGCAAGCGCATCGCCGACGCCGCGGATTTCGCGCTGGCGAGCCCGTTGCCTGCACCCGAGACGGCGTTGAATCACGTGTTCGCGCAGGAGACACCGGCATGAGCGAAACAAGACAAAGCTATGCGGCGGCGCTGGTGGATGCGCTGCATGACGGCCTTCGCACCGATCCGCGGGTGAGCATCATCGGCGGATACGTACTGGGCCTGGGCCCGCAGCGCACGTTGACCGACCGCCTGAAGCAGGATTTCCCGGATCGCGTCTTCGATCCGCCGACCTCGGAAGCCGGCAACGCCGCGGTCGGTGTCGGAGCGGCCATGGCCGGGATGAGGCCGTTCGTCGATCTGGGCACCGGTTCTTTCAGCTATCTTGCCTGGTCGCAGATCACCAACGAAGCGGCGGTCGCGCACTATATGACCAACGGCCGCCTTAGCGCGCCGGTGACCTTTCACCTGCTGCATGGCGTTCGGGGCGGCGGTGCCGCGCAGCATAGCCAGAGCCCGCACGCGATGCTCTGGAACGCGCCGGGACTGGAGATCGCGGCGCCATCGACCGCGGCCGACGTATACGGCCTGATCCGCACGGCGCTGGCCAGCCCCAATCCGACGCTCGTGGTCAGTCATGCGAAGCTGCTGGGCATAGAGACGGCGGTGCCGGAGCGGAAATCCCCGATACCGTTCGGCCGGGCGGACATCAAACGCCGTGGACGCGATGCGACGGTCGTTGCCACGTCGTTGATGGTGCACTACTGCCTCGCCGCCGCCGAGGCGCTTTCAAAGGAGGGCATCGAGGTCGAAGTCGTCGATCCGCGCACGCTGGTTCCATTGGACGAAAAGACGATACTCGATTCGGTCTCGCGCACCGGGCGCCTGGTCGTCGTCGACGAATGTCCGCTGCGCGGCGGCATCGCTTCCGAAATCGCCGCCACCGTGGCCGAGCGTGGTTTCAGGTACCTGAAAGCCCCGATCGTGCGCGTCACGCGGCCCGATGTGCCGGTGCCTTACAGCTTGCCGCTGGAGAATTTCATCACCCCCGATCCGGAAAAGATCGCGGCTGCCGTCAGGTGCGTTCTAACGGCGACGTGAACGCGATGGGGGTGCCCGCCACCATGAAGGCTGTGCGCCTGTCCGAATACGGGCAGCCCGAGGTGCTCCAGTACATCGAGGTTCCCGTCCCCGAGATCGAACCTGATGAGGTTCTCGTACGGGTGCGTGGGACGTCGGTCACGCGCTGGGACCTGCGCTACCGCCAGGGACTCCTGACTCCGCCCCCGGGGCGCGCGGCCCTGCCTCTGCCATTTCAACTCGGGCGCGACACCGCGGGAGAAGTCCAGGCCGTGGGCGCCGAGGTACGGCGGTTCAAGCCCGGGGACAGGGTCGTCGCCATGACCTGTCCCGCCTGCGGTGGTTGCGAATACTGCAAGCGCGGCCTTGATAACCTGTGCACGGACATCGCCTTGCCCGGGCACCAGCGCTTTGGCGCCTATGCACAGTACGTCTGCCGGAAGGAGACCGAACTCCTGCATGCCCCCGATTCCCTGTCGTTCGAGAAATTGGCCTGTCTGCTCTGGTCCTATTCGACGGTGTGGCATATGGCCATCGAGCGCGGACGCCTGCGGCCGGGACAGGATGTCCTCGTCACCGCGGCCAGCGGCGGCATGGGCACCGCGGCGATCCAGATCGCCAAACTCGCGGGAGCGGCGAGAATAGTCGCGCTGACCGGATCCGCGAACAAGGTGGCGCCCCTGCAGAAGCTCGGAGCAAGTCACGTGCTCAACTACCGCGAGGAGAACGTACCGGCCCGGATCGCGGAGATCACCAACGGCCTGGGGGTGGACCTGGCGCTGGAGAACGTGGGCGGCGAAATGCTGCCTTTGTGCATGCAGTGCCTGCGGATGGACGGAACGCTGGTCTCGGCGGGCCAGCACGGCGGCCGATTCTGCTCCGTGGACGTGGAACTTCTCTACCGCCGGCACCTGAACGTCCTGGGTACCCGAGGGGCCACCCGCCACGAGCAACAGTTCGTTCTCTCCCTGGCCGGCGAGGGTTCGCTGGACCCGGTGATCAGCCATTGCCTGCCCCTCGCCGAAGCGGCCGAAGCGCACCGCATCCTGGAACGCCAGGAGCAGTTCGGAAAGATCGTGTTGCTGCCTTGAGCTAGCTCGTGACCGTCATTCTGCAAACATGTCGAAAAGCAGCGTGCGCAGCCACTGATTGGCGGGGTCCCGGTGAAACCGGGCGTGCCAATAGAGATTGATCTGGATCGCCGGCAGCTTGATGGGATGGGTCACGTACCTCAGGCCGAAGAAGGCCACTCCGCGTTTCGCGAAGTGCTCGGGAACCGTCGCCACGAGGTTTGTGGTGTGCAGAATGTCGGCCACGGCAACGAAGTGCGGAACCCGAAGATGAACGGCACGGCGCGCCCCGGCGCGGTCCAGCACCTCATTCATCTTGTTGTGACCGGTGCCTGCGGCGGCGACAATGACATGTTCGGCGGCGGAAAATTCAGCCGGGGTGATCCTGGGCTTGTCCAGCGGGTGGCCTTTTCTGTACATGCAGACGTAACGCTGCGGAAACAGCCGGCGCTGAAAGAAATTGGTGCTCAAGCCGGGAAGAGAACCGACGGCCAGGTCGACCTTGGCGGTGGCCATATCCTCGGTGAGATTGCTCGCTGCGTGGCGCACCGAGATGATGGTCACCTGTGGCGCCGTGCGCCCGAGGGTCTCCATCAGCCGAGGCAGGAAATAGACCTCCCCGATGTCCGCCAGGGAGATGGTGAATGTGCGAGTGCTCGTCAGCGGCTCGAAATCGCCTTTGTGGTTCAGCGCGTGCTGGATCGTCCGGAGTGCGTCGGCAGTCTGTTCTTCCAATTCCTTGGCGTAGGGGGTCGGCAGCATGCCGCGCGCGGTACGCACGAAGAGTTCGTCGCCCAGCATTCGGCGCAGGCGGTTCAGCGCGCTGCTCACCGCGGGCTGGGACAGACCCAATGATGCCGCAGCAGCGGATACGCGGCGATCCTTGAACAGTTGCTGAAACACCACGAGCAAGTTCAGGTCGATATCCTTGAGCCGCATGGGGGATCCGCATTATTCACACACGTAATATCCACTATAGAGTATCTTCTATTTTTTTGTGTGTGATATTGCGCGATGATATGCAAGACTGGCCTCTGCCGGGGCAAGGGATCGGGGCCGATGGGCTGGCCCGGCGGGAAGTTTCCTGGAAGCACGCATAGGAGGGGATGGGCATGACTGCAAAGAAGGCACGGGTGTCAAAGCAGGCAACCAAACGGGTGTGTATCGACGTGGGCGGGACATTCACCGACTGTCTGGTCCTGGACGAGTCCGGGGAACTCACGAAGTTCAAGGTCTCGACCACGCCGAAGGATCCGTCGGCCGGGTTCATTCATTCGATCGAGAAGGCAGCGCGTTATTACAAAGTCAGTCTTCGAGAGTTTCTCGGTACGGTCGATATTCTGATTCACGGCACGACCCTGGCGACCAATACGCTGATCACAGGCCGCGGCGCCAAGACGGCCATGCTTACGACCAAGAACTTCCGGGATATCCTTGAAATCCGTCGTGGTATCAAGCCGGTCGATATCTCGCTGTACAACATTTTCATTCCTCCGAACAGGCCGCTCGTACCCCGCTCAAGAAGAATCGGAATCGAGGAGCGGACTCTTTACACCGGCGAAATCACCACGCCGCTGAACGAGCAGCAGGTGGCCGCATCGGTGAAGCAGCTGAAGGAAAACGGCGTCGAATCGCTCGCGGTCTGCTTCCTGCATTCATACAAGAATCCGCATAACGAGCGCCGCGCCGCGGCGATTGCGCGGGAAGTCGCGCCCGACATGTACGTCACGACTTCCTCCGAGTCGCTCTCGATGTGGCGGGAATTCGAACGCTTCAACACCACGGTCGTTGGCGCTTATGTCGGTCCCGTAGTGACCAACTACCTGAACACGCTGAAGAAGCGGTTGAAGGATGGGGGGTTCAACGGTGCCCTTTTGATGATGCTCGCCAACGGACTTGTGCAGCCGGTGGATCAATGCATCAACCGGGCGGTCTATCTGCTGGATTCGGGGCCCGCCGCCGCGCCGTCCGGGGCCATCTACCTGGGGAAACTGATTGGGCACGACAACCTGATTTCCATCGACATGGGCGGGACCAGTTTCGACGTGTGCCAGATCAGGGGAGGGCAGATCCCGACCACCACCGAGCGCTGGGATGGCGATCAGCGCATCGCGATCAAGATGGTGGACATGGAAACGCTGGGTGCGGGGGGCGGCAGCGTCGCCACGATCGACGCCCTTGGCCTCATGAAGGTCGGACCCCAGAGCGCCGGTGCGGACCCGGGACCGGCCTGCTATGGAACCGGGACCCTGCCGACCGTGACCGACGCGGACGTGCTGCTGGGTTATATCCCTCATGACTATTTTCTCGGGGGAGAAATCAAGCTCGATCCGGAACTCGCGAAAAAAGCCATGCGCGCGGTCGCCGAACCTCTCGGACTCAACGCCATCGACGCGGCCGAGGCGGTTTTCAAGAGTGTAAACGCGGGCATGGCCGACAAGATCACGGAGGTTTCCACGAAACGCGGACACGACGTGCGCGACTTCGTCCTGGTGGCCGGAGGCGGCGGCGGGCCGAGTCATGCCGGATTCATCGCCGATCTGCTGGGCATGCCGACGGTGGTGATTCCATCGGTCGCGGCGCTGTTCAGCGCATTCGGGATGTTTGCCATGGATCCGGGCGAAGACCACGCGCGTTCCTTCGTTGCGAGGGCCGCGACGCTGGACATCGACGCAATGAACAAGCTCTACGAGGAGATGGAAAAGGAAGCCCGCGAGTCGTTTCGCGCCATCGGAGTGCCGGCGAGCGACATCACGCTCAAGCGCACCGCAGACATGCGCTACGTCGGGCAATTCCATGAGGTGGAAACGGCCGTTCCCGGCGGCAAGTTGACGCGCAAGCAGCTTGATGCCACTGTAGCCACATTCAGCCGCGAGCATGAAATGCTGTATACCTTCGGGATGCCCTGGCAGCCGGTCGAAATCCTGTCTTTGCGGCTGAAGGCCATCGCGGCGAAGGCGCCCTTCAAGCTGCGAGAGATCGAGAAGGGATCCAAGGATCCTGCTGCGGCGCTCAAGCGCCGGCGCAAGTGTCGCTTCGACGGCAAGGACGTCGATACGCCGGTCTACGACGGGGACCGGATACGGGCGGGTAACGTGCTTCTAGGTCCCGCGATCGTGGAGGAGACGACGATGACCGTCGTGGTTCCAAAAGGGTATCGATGCAAGGTCGATAATTTCAAGAACTACATTTTGACCCGGCAGTAGCCGGCCGCAGCTGAGGAGGTGACCGATGACCAAAGCGAAGAAGGTGAACGTTCAGAAGATGCCGGCGCGCAAGCCAGCCGTGAAGAAGGCGGCAGCGAAGAAGGCGACGGTACACAAGCTGGTCGCGCGGAAGGTGAAGGCAGACCCGACGACCGTCGCGACGGTCTGGCATTCGATGCAGACGATCTGCCGGGAAATGCGGCACGTGATTGACCGCACGGCGCAGAACTTCCTGATCAGCCAGCTGCACGACATATCGGTCGGCCTGTGGGACGCCAAGGGCACGACCATCGCCGTGGCCGTCGGTTTGCCGCCGCAGTTTCTCGGATCCGGTTTCGCGGTGAAGTCGCTGGTGGAGAAGTTCGGCGACGACATCGCTCCCGGGGATATTTTCCTGACCAACGATCCCTACCACGGCGGACATTGCTGCCATCTGCCTGACTGGGCGTTTTTCCGCCCGATTTTCTACAAGGGGGAGCTGCTGTTCTTCACCATGGCGAGAGCGCACCAGCAGGATACCGGCGGCTCCTATCCCGGGGGCTATTTCCCGAACGGTTTCGACATCCATGCCGAAGGCGTCATCATTCCGCCGACCAAGGTGGTCAAGGCGGGCCGGGTGCGCACCGATGTGCTCGAGTTGATCTGGAACAACGTGCGTTTTCCCAAGGGCGTGCAGATCGACAACTACGCCATGCTGGCCGCGTGCAAACGCAGCGACGAGCGGATGGTCGCGCTGCTGGAAAAATACGGAAAGGACACGGTGCTCGATTGCGTCGAGCAGATGATCGACCGGACCGAAAAGGCCGTGCGCGAGGAGATCCGGAGAATTCCGGACGGCACCTATTACGGCGAAGCCGCCACGGACGATGACGGCACCGAGCTTGACGTGCCGGTATGGGTGCGGGTCGATATCACCGTCAAGGGCGACGAGATGACGCTCGATTTCTCCAAGAGCGACGCGCAGCGGAAGGGATTCATCAACAGCATCTACGCCGCGACCTACGGCAACGCATTTGCGGCGGTCATCCTCACCATCGATCCCGCGCTTGCGGATTATCACAACGAGGGGACCATGATTCCGGTCCACATCGTCACCAAGCCCGGGTCGGTCGTCCATGCCCAATACCCGGCTACGGTGGGAGCATCGCCGGTGAACGTCGGCATACAGATCATGGAGGCGGTTCTGGATGCGCTGTCCAAGGCCAAGCCGGAGCGCGCGGTTGCGGCCTGGGGCAAGCACCGCGGTGACTATGTTTTTGGCGTGGATCCGCGCAGCGGGGAACGCTATGTGCGCACATCGTTCGACTATGACGGCAGCAGCGGCGCGGTGACCGGATTCGACGGTTATCAGGGCGTCAGCTGCATTACCGCGCTGGGCGCGGTCAGCCGCGGCGACGTGGAGGAAATGGAAATACGGCTGCCGTGGCGGCTGCTCAAGTACGAAATGGTTCCGGACTTCACCGGGGCAGGGCGTTGGCGCGGCGGACCGGGCATCTACTGGGCGGCGGTCAACGAGGGCAGCGATTCCGGAATCGCCACCGGCAGTTCCGACGGTGACGAGGTCCAGGGTTTCGGGGCGCTGGGAGGCGAGCCCTCGCCGCAGTCCCGCACCTATATCGTTCAGGGAGAGGAGAAGAAACGCCTCAAGCCGCATCGCATGGACACCGTGAAGCACGGTGCCGTGGTCGAGAAATTCTCCAGCGGCGGCGGCGGCGTGGGCAATCCCGCCGAACGTGACCCCGAGGCGGTGCGCGAGGACGTCGAAAACGAGCTGGTTTCGCTGCAGGCCGCGCGCGACGTGTACAAGGTGGTAATCGACCCGTCGACCCAGCGTATCGACGAATCGGCAACCCGGGCGTTGCGCGGCGCGCGCTGACCGCGTACGGGGGCGGTAGCCACGGAGGGTGTTCGATGAGTTACTGGGGAATCGCTGATTACGTCATTCCCGCGGAAGCGGGAATGACAAAACTTAACTTGATCAGCGCTTCCCCAGGTGAACACGTAGTGTTACGGCACAAGAAAAACGCGATTGTGGACGTGCGGGTCTCGGGATCTCACCGGGGTTTTGGCTGACAACATCGATTGGAGGAGGAATTCTAATGCGAACTTACACACATGCGCTGTGGTCTCTTGCGCTCGTATGGGCGGTTGCCGGCAGCGCCGGCGCCGCCGATGAGATCAAGATCGGACTGCTGTACCCGACCTCCGGCATCTATGCCGCGCCGGCCAAGCAAGGTATCCAGGGCGCCACGCTGGCGTTCGAGGAAGCCGGCGGGCAGGTTGCGGGCCGCAAGATTGTCACCATCGTCGAGGACGACGAGGCCAAGCCGGAGGTGGCGCTGGCGAAGGCGAAGAAGCTGGCCGAGAGCGACCGGGTCAACGTCCTGATGGGCATCATCTGGAGCCCGAATGCGATGGCGTTGCGCGGTTACCTCTCCGAGCGCAAATTGCCGCTGGTGATCAGCGAGGCGGCGCCGCGTCCGATCACGCAGGAGCTCGGCACCCCCTATATCTTCCGCACCGGATTCGCCAGCGGGCAGCTGGACTACCCGTTCGGCCAGTACGCCTGCAGCAAACTCGGTTACAAGAAAATCGTGGTGATCGCGTTCGACAGCATTTTCGGCCGCGAACTGGGCGATTTCATCGACGCCGGATGCAAGCAGGCCGGCGGCGCGGTGGTGGAGAAAATTTACGCGCCGGTCGAGACGGCGGATTTCGCGCCTTATTTCGCGCGCATCCAGCAGGCCAACCCGGATGCGGTGTGGGCGCTGTGGGCCGGTGCCGCGGCGCTGCGTTTTCTCAAGCAGTACGACGATTTCGGCATGAAGCAGAAATACCCGCTGATCGGTCACGGCGCGCTGACCGACGAGGCGGTGATCAACGCGGCGGGGTCCGTGGCGCAGGGCGTGGTCTCCTACTACAACTGGTCCCCGGCTATTGACACCCCGGAAAACAAGCGTTTCGTCGAAGCCTACCGCAAGCGTTGGGGCAGCGAACCCGGTGTCTACTCCGCGGGGGGCTATCGCGCCGCGAGCGCGATCCTCGCTGCGGCCAAGGCGGTGGGCGGGGATGTCGCGAACACGCCGAAATTCCTGGAGGCGCTCAAGGCGGTGCGACTCGACATCCCATCCCCCATCCGCTTCGACGCCCACCAGCAGGCCGTGCACAGCCTGTACATACGCAGGGTCCAGCCGGGTCCCGGCGGGAAGCTGGTGAACGCGGTGATCGGAGAGGTGCGGGGCATCGAGCAGTACTGGCCGAAGGGCAAACCGGCAAAATAGCGCTCGCCGGTTCGAACGCGTGCACCTGAACACGACGGCCTGAGGGGCGGCCGCCATGCAGCTTGTCGCATTTCAGGTGGTGAACGGGCTCGTCTACGGAATGCTGTTGTTTCTTCTGGCGGCGGGCCTGTCGCTCATATTCGGCCTGATGCGGGTGCTCAATCTCGCGCATGGCTCGTTTTACATGCTCGGCGCGTTCATCGGGCTGGCGCTGGTGCAGGCCACGGGCAATTACTGGCTGGCGTTTTTCGTGGCGCCGTTGCTGGTCGCGCTGCTCGGGGCGGTGTTCGAAATACTGTTTCTGCGCCCCCTGTACCGCCGGGAGCATGGCGGGCACCTCGACCAGATGCTGCTTACCGTCGGCTTCATTTTCGTGTTCGTCGACGTCGTGCGCAGCATCTGGGGCGGTGACGTGCTGGGAATCCCGACTCCCGAGGCGCTTTCGGGGGCGGTTTCGATCTTCGGCGTGTTTCTGCCGAAGTACCGCCTGTTCATCATCGTGCTCGGCCTTGCGCTCGCGGCAACGCTGTGGTTTTTCATCGAATACAGCCGGCTGGGCGCCATGCTGCGCGCCGGGGTGGACGACGCCGACATGGCCGAGGGGCTGGGCATCAACGTGTCGCGCATGTTCACCCTGACATTCGCGCTCGGGGTGGGTCTGGCTGCGCTGGCGGGGGTCAGCTCCGGACCCATGCTCGGGGTCCACACAGGAATGGATCTGGAAATCCTTATCGTGACGCTGATCGTCGTCGTGGTCGGCGGGATGGGCAGCCTCAAAGGGGCGCTGATTGCCAGCATCCTCATCGGCGAGGCCGACACTTTCGGCAAGGCCTATTTTCCCGAGGCCACCATGTTCCTGACCTACCTGATCATGGTGGGTGTGTTGTTGTTCAGGCCGACCGGCCTGTTCGGAATCCGCCAGGATGCCTGAGCGCACAGACGCGGCCGGGCTTCCGGCGACGCGCATCGTGACCATCCTGCGCTACGCCGGGGTGACGCTGCTCGCCGCGCTGGCGCTGGTCCCGCTCGGTCTTGGCGACTACGCGCGCAGCATCGTCGCGGAAGTTCTGCTTTTCTGCATTTTCGCGATGAGCCTGGATCTGCTGCTCGGTTTCACCGGGCTGATATCCTTCGGCCACGCGGCATTTTTCGGGATCGGCGCCTACACGGTCGCGGTCCTGGGGGCTCAGTTCGGACTGCATCCGCTGCTGGGCGCTCTGGTTGCGCTGGTGGTGGCGGCGTTCGCCGCCGCGGTGATCGGGTTCTTCTGCATCCGCGCGAGCGGCGTCTACTTCATCATGCTGACGCTTGCCTTTGCGCAGCTCCTGCACTCGGTTGCATTCAAGTGGCGAGCGGTCACGGGCGGCTCCGACGGGCTCATTTTACGGTCGCTTGAATCGGGGGTGACGACGTATTACGTGATATTCGTCGCCTTTCTCGGAGTGTATTTCGGCCTGCGCCGCCTGATCGCCGCGCCGCTGGGGCAGGTGTTCATCGGCATACGGGAAAACGAAACGCGAATGCGCGCGGCGGGCTACGCCACCGCGCGCTACAAGCTGCTCTCGTTCGTGATTGCCGGGTGTCTCGGCGCGCTGTCCGGGGCCCTGTTCGCCCTGCTGAACGGTTTCGTGTCGCCGGCGGTGCTGTTCTGGACACTATCGGGCGAGGGCCTGATCATGCTCATACTCGGCGGCATGGGCACGCTCGTCGGCCCGATCGTCGGCGCCGCCGTGTTCATCGGGCTCAAGCATACCGTCAGCACCTACTCGGACCACTGGGAATTCGTGGTAGGAGCGATATTCATCGCCTGCGTGCTCTTCTTCAAGCAGGGGATCTACGGCTGGTGCCGCGAAATTCTCGTGCGGGGGCCGCGGTCGTGAGCATTCTGCGCCTGGTGGACCTCACCAAGACGTTCGGCAGTCTGCTCGCGACCGACTGCGTCAACCTGTCGATCGATGCCGGCGAGCGCCATGTCATCATCGGACCCAACGGCGCGGGCAAGACCAGCCTGCTCAACCAGATCAGCGGGCAGTTGAGACCGACTTCGGGCCGGATTCTGTTCAAGGATGTCGAAATCGCGGGCCTCGCGCCGGAGCGAATTTGCAAGCTGGGCGTCGGCCGCACGTTTCAGAGGAACAACCTGTTCAACCGGCTCAGCGTCCTCGACAACGTGCGCCTGGCGGTTCTGGCGCGGCGCGGGAACCCGATGAATGCATTCGTTCCGATGGCGCGGCTGGCGGCGCTCGAATCGCGTTCGGTCGAAATTCTCGAACTCGTGGGCCTGGGCGACCGGCGCGCCGCGCTGGTGCGTACGCTTTCCTACGGGGAACAGCGGCAGGTGGAAATCGCGATCGCGCTCGCCACCGAGCCGGACCTGCTGCTCCTGGACGAGCCCACGGCCGGCATGTCCCCCGCGGAGACCGGGCAGATGGTGAGTTTCGTCGCCGCGCTGCCGCGAACGTTGACGATTCTGATGATCGAGCACGACATGCAGGTCGTCTTTTCGCTGGCCGACCGGATTTCGGTCCTGCATTACGGGCGATTGCTCGCGACCGGCGCGCCCGCGGAGATTTCGCGAAACGAATCGGTGCAGGAGATATACCTTGGAACCGCGCATTGACCCCGGCGTGCGCGCAGGCAACAACGCAGAGCCGCGATGCTGGAACTGAAGAACGTCCACGCGTACTACGGTGACAGCCACGTGCTGCACGGCGTCTCGCTGTGCGTCGAGGACGGCGAAGTGGTCGGGCTGCTTGGCCGCAACGGCGCGGGCAAGACGACCACGCTGCTCACCATCATGGGCTACGTGCGGTGCCGGGATGGCTCGATAGCCTACAAGGGCCAACGGCTGGACGGCCTGCAATCCTACCTGATCGCCCGGTGCGGCATGGGCTTCGTCCCGCAGGAGCGGCGCATCTTCCCCAGTCTGACCGTCCGGGAAAACCTGACCGTCGGTGAGCGCAGGGCGGGCCGGGGCCGCTGGAGGCTCAAGGACATCTTCGACATCTTTCCGAATCTGGGCGAACGCCAAAAGAACCTTGGATGCCACCTGTCGGGCGGCGAACAGCAGATGCTGGCGATTGCGCGGGCGCTGATGCTCGATCCCTCGATGCTGCTGCTGGACGAGCCTTCCGAGGGGCTGGCGCCGATGATCGTCGAGAAGATCGTGCAGGTGCTGCGCGAGGTCAAGAACAAGGGCCTGCCGATCCTGCTGATCGAGCAGAACCTGGGAACCGCGCTCAAGCTGGCGGACCGGCATTACATCCTGTCCAAGGGAGAGATCTGCTACCGGGGGACTTCGGCCGAGCTGGAAGCGGACGAGACGGTGAAGAGACAGTACCTGGGGGTCTACGCCGGGGAGGCGGCTGGGGGGCAAGGGCAAGCGCCGCGGCAAACTACGGTTTGAGCGGACTGGCGACTGCGGACGTTAAATTGCGCTGGGGTGGGAGGCCGCTACTCGGCCAATCCGGTCAGACAGCCAGCGTCCAACTTACAGAAGATATCCGTCAGTCAACGGACGTTGGTACCATCGCGGCGTCGAACGTCGGCTTTTCAAGCACGCCGCCGGCGACTTGACTTGTACCAGCCGCTTGAGAAATTGAGCCTAGCGCGCGGTTGCCGCACGAGGACTACGACGTAAAGCTCCTATCGCGTTTCAACGGAAGCTCTGCACGAACACGATCAACGCCGGCCGGCCCTCTGGCAGCACCGCGGCGTGTGCCTGTAATCCTGCCCAGGGACGGGGTTCTTGGCGAAGAAGGGGTCAGGCGCTCTTCCCGCTCGATAATCTCGACACGGTGCTCGCTGATTTTGGGGTGCTACCTAGTCTGCGGTCAGCGCTCTGATGACCGCCTCCATCACGGGTGGGCACACGCCATTCCCGAGCAGGTGGATCCGCTGCCTTCGTGTGCCGCAGGGCAAGATGAAGTCGTCGTCTAGGCCCATCCCGCGCATTAGTTCCGGCACCTGTAACATCCGCATTGTCCACGCAGTTCCCGAATGCTCGACTAATGCGAAACGATCTACCGTGGTGATCGTTCGCAGTGGTCGATCGAGTGGCTGCCAACCCCCAGCTCCATCCGTTCCGTAGTACACGAGAAGGAAGCTGGTCTTCCGCCCCAGTGCCTCCAGCGCTCGGTGCGCTCGCTTCAGGGTCTCGACAGCGCGGGTCGGCTTGAACAGCAAAGACGTAGGCCATGTTCCTGGAGAATCGAGAATCGACCGGACTGTGGGTTTTCGCCCGCGCCGCTTCGAGAGGACAAGCCGAGGCG
>Ga0155954_1250_pt5 | contig 14391 bp, 10 predicted proteins | sample RifCSPlowO2_02_FD_107608 | JGI IMG/M metagenome (GOLD analysis project Ga0155954, IMG submission 107608) | Betaproteobacteria bacterium RIFCSPLOWO2_02_FULL_65_20
TCTATCCCTCCAATCGCATCCGCCGCGCCGCGTCTTCGGCGCGCGCGTCGTCGATTTCCCGCACGACGCTCCCCAGATCGACCGGCTTGGTGCTCTGCTCGAAACGCCCGGTGAGCCTGACCTCCGGGTGCAGCTCACCGTGCTCGTACAGCGCCCATATCTCACCTCCGTAGTCGGTGGCCAGCAGTTCCGGGTCGAAGCGGCCGAAATAGGCGGTCAGATTGGCGACATCGCGTTCCAGCATGCTCTTGGCGTGGTTGTTGCCGGCCGCATCGACGGCCTGCGGCAGGTCGATGATGACCGGGCCATCGCTGCCGAGCAGCACGTTGTATTCGGACAGATCGCCGTGGACGACCCCGGCGCACAGCATGCGCACCACTTCCATCATCAGTGCGTGGTGGTGCGCGCGCGCCTGGTCCTGCGAAAACTCCAGATCGTTGAGCCGGGGGGCCGCGTTGCCCTGCTCGTCGGTCACCAGTTCCATCAGCAGCACGCCCTCGTGAAAGTTGTAGGGCTTGGGGACGCGCACGCCGGCGGCGGTGAGGCGGTACAGCGCATCGACTTCGGCGCTTTGCCATGCCTGTTCCTGGACTTTGCGCCCGTAGCGCGTGCCTTTTTCGATCGCGCGCGCCTGGCGGCTGTTCTTGACCTTGCGGCCTTCGGTGTAAGCGACGGCCTGGCGAAAGCTGCGCTGGTTGGCTTCCTTGTAGACCTTGGCGCAGCGGCTCTCCGCCCCGCAGCGGACCACGAACACCATGGCCTCCTTGCCGCTCATGAGCTGGCGCACGACGGCATCGACCAGGCCATCTTCGACCAGCGGTTCGAGTCTCTTGGGGATTTTCATGGGGGAATCGGGTGTGCGGAGCTGGCGCCGTAAGCGCCTGTTCCCGGACAGCATGACGTGTAGCGGGGCCCGATTATGCAGGCTTTTTCGTGCAAAGTCACAGACGTTTCGATCGGCCGCAGCCGAGGCGAGACCGGGCGCGATTTCCTGCGCCAGAGAATCCTCGAAGTCAAGAATGTCATACCCCTGCTCACCGCACGGAATTGCCGTCCGGCTGTGAGCTGCGGGACTTGACCCGGCGCGCTCGGGGAGGTCATGATTTGTCCTCGGCCTCCCCTTTCTTGAATTTCCTACCTTCACTGGATAACTCAGCCATGCGCAAGTACCTGAAAATCAATCTCCGGGATCGCTCGGTCCAGACAGAGGAATTGCACGGCGAGGCGATCATCCGCGTCGGCCGGCACTTCATCGCCAAGACCCTGCTCGAGAGCGGGGCGGCGACCATCGACCCGCTGTCACCGGAGAATCCGCTGATTTTCTCCGCCGGGCCGTTCGCGGGCACGAACTTCTCCAACGCCAACCGGATCAGCGTCGGCTGCAAGAGCCCGCTGACCGGCGGCGTCAAGGAGGCCAATTCGGGCGGCACGTTCGGCTTTGCGCTCGGCCAGCTCGAAACCGCCGGGCTCACCCTCTACGGCGCGTCGGCCGACTGGGTCGTCATCCGCATCACCAAGGAGGGCGGCATCACTTTCGCGAGCGCCGAGCCCTACATGGGCAAAGGCAACAACGAGGCCGCGGCGCTGCTGTTCGAGAAATACGGCAAGAAGGTCGGCATCGGCCTTTGCGGTCCGGTCGGCGAATATCTGGGCCTGGCCGCGGGCGTCGCCTTCACCGACACCGACGGGCGGCCTTCCCGCATCGCGGCCCGCGGCGGGGTCGGCGCCGTCATGGGCAGCAAGAAGGTCAAGGCCATCGTGGTCGACGTGCACAAGATGCCGACCTTCCATGACCGCAAGAAGCTCATGGGCTCGATCCGCGAGTACGGCGCCAAACTGGGAAAAGACGCGGCGATCGACATGTTCAAGCGCGTCGGCACGGCGGCGATGGGCGACTTCACGAACCGGATCGGCGGACTGCCGGTGCGCAACTTCAGCGCCGGACGCCTGGTGGAGGCAGCGCAGGGACCCTTCAAGCTGGGCGGCGACTACATCCGCGAGACCAACATGAGCCGCGGAGGGAATCCCTCGCACGCCTGCATGCCGGGTTGCATGATCGAATGCAGCAACGTCTACGTCGATGCCAAGGGCGTGGAGCTCGTCTCGCCGCTGGAATACGAGACGCTCGGCCTGATGGGCAGCAATTGCGGCCTGACCGACCCGGACGACGTGGCGCGGCTCAACGGCATCGCCAACGACCTCGGCGTCGACACGATCGAGGTCGGCGCCACGCTGGGCATGCTGATGGATGCCGGACAGGGCGCCTTCGGCGACGTCGGATTCATGCTGGCCGCCCTCGAGGACATGCGGGTGGGCAGCGAGCGCGGCCGCCTCCTCGCCCAGGGCACCGCCCGCGTCGGCGCGCATTTCAAGGTAGCGCGCATCCCGGTCATCAAGAAGCAGGGAATCAGCGCCTACGACCCGCGGGTCATCGAGGTGACCGGCATTTCCATGATGCTCACCGCGCAAGGCGCCGATCACACCGCGGGCAATCTTCCGGCTTACGACTGCAAGGACAAGACCACCGACGAACTGGTGGCGGCCAGCCTGGAGATTCAGGCCTTGAGTGCCGCGGTGGATTCGCTCGGCTTGTGCATATTCGGGCGCTCGGTGACCAACACCAATACCGACCTGATCGTGGGCGCGCTCAACGACGCGCACGGCACCAAGCTCGAACCGGCCTTTTTCAAAACGCTGGGGCTGGAAGCGCTGCGCATGGAGTGGGCGTTCAACAAGGCGGCGGGTATTACCGAGGCCGACGACGAGCTGCCGGCGTTCTTCTACACCGAGGCCCTCGCTCCCAGCGGCAAGACCGCCCGCCACCACAGCGCCGAAGCCAACCGGCGACTGCGCGAACTGCTCGCCTGACCGCGCCTGCCGAAAAAGGGAGATCAAATCAGGCTGCGTCGCCCAGCGTGAAATAGAAAGCCGCGCCCGCCTCGGGCGCGCTTTGCGCCCAGAGCCGGCCGCGATGCCGTTCGACGATCCTTTTGACGATCGCCAGCCCGATCCCGTTGCCCGGATATTCGCTCTCGCTGTGGAAGCGCCGGAACACGCCGAACAGCGTCTGCGCCTGAGCCATATCGAACCCGGCGCCGTTGTCGCGCACGTAGAAGATGTCTTCTCCGTCGCGAGATTCCATCCCGATCTCGATTTCCGGCGCGGTCTTCTTCGCGGAATACTTCAGCGCGTTGCCGATCAGATTTTCGTATACCTGCTGCATCAGCCCTGAATCGCAGCGCGCGCCGGGCAGCGGGGACACATGGATTGCGGCCAGCGGATAATCCGCGCAGAGGATCTTGAGCGTTCGCGCCACCAGCGCGGCTAGATCGACCTGCTCCAGCGCGAGTCCGCTGCCGCGCGAGACGCGCGAGAAGCGCAGCAGATCGTCGATCATCGAGGACATGCGCTGTGTCTGGCTGACAATGCGCCCGAGCAGCTCGCGCTCCCGGGACTGCAGCGCCGCCGACTGGCTCTTGAGCATGTCGGCGAAACCATGGACCACGCGCAGCGGCGCGCGCAGGTCATGGGACACCGAGTAGGTGAATGCCTCCAGCTCGCTGTTCGCAGCGGCGAGTTCGGCGTTCGCGGCATTGCGCTCGGCAGTCCTTTCGGCGATGCGGCGCATGAGTTCGCTTTCGCTCCTGGCCAGGACCTCGAACGCTTCGCTGGCTCGCAGCATGTAGCGCAGCCGGTGCCCGAGCACCGGCCATGCAACCGGCTTGGTGACGAAGTCCGTCGCGCCGGCTTCATAGGCGCGGTTGATCGATTCGATGTCGTTCAGTATGGTCAGCATCAGGATCGGCACGCGGTTTCCACCTGGCCGCCGGCGCAGCGCGGCGCAGGCCGCGAATCCGTCCATGACCGGCATCCGGACGTCCATCAGGACGATGTCGGGCCGGACGCGATCGAAAGCGTTCAGACCCTCCAGGCCATCGGCGGCTTCCTCCACCGCGAACCCGGCGCGCTCCAGCACGGCGCGCAAGACCATGCGCTGCGTCTGCTCGTCTTCAATCAGGAGCACCAGGCGCTTCCTGGCCCCGGTCTCGCCAACGAGGTTTGGCCTGCCGACGCTAGCCATTGCGTTCATGGTTCTAGGTCCTGAAATGATTGCCGGCGCATGCGGATACGACTTGCCCCCAAATGCCAGTGCGCCACGCTGCCCCGGTGCTGCGCTATTTCCATACTTTACATGAATGTGCGGCGACAAGGTCGCCGCGACGCGCAAGACGGCGACATCGGGTATCGTCGCACCACGATGAACGCCCCGCAGCGACGCATTGCGCACCTGGACATGGACGCCTTCTACGCGTCGGTGGAGCTGCTGCGCTACCCGGAATTGCGCGGCCTGCCGGTGGTCATCGCCGGGCGGCGCCAGCCCGAGACGCAACCGGACGGCAGCCGGCAGTTCGCACGGCTGCGCGACTACGCGGGGCGGGGCGTCATTACGACATCCACCTATGAAGCGCGAGCGCTGGGTGTCCACTCCGGCATGGGAATCATGAAAGCCGCGCGGCTGGCGCCGCAGGCGTTGCTGCTGCCGGTTGACTTCGATGCCTACCGCCGTTACTCGCGCCTGTTCAAGGCCGCCGTGGCGGGCATTGCCCCCGGGATCGAGGACCGCGGCATCGACGAGATCTACATCGACCTCACCGACCTGCCCGGCGACACGCTGGGACTCGCGCAGCGCATCAAGCAGGCCGTGCGCGAGGCCACCGGGCTGTCCTGCTCCATCGGTGTCGCGCCCAACAAGCTGCTGTCGAAAATCTGCTCGGACCTGGAAAAACCCGACGGGCTCACGCTCCTCGACACGGAGGACATCCCGGACCGGATCTGGCCGCTGCCGGTGCGCAAGATCAACGGCATCGGCCCCAAGGCGGCCGAAAGACTCGCGGCGCTCGGCATCACCACCATCGCCGAACTGGCGCGAGCCGAACCGGCGGTGCTGCAGGCGCACTTCGGCGCCAACACCGCCGCCTGGCTGCACCGGGCCGCCAACGGCATCGACGAGCACCCGGTGGTCACCCGTTCCGAGCCCAAGTCGATCAGCCGTGAAACCACCTTCGAGCGCGACCTGCACCCCCGCCGCGACCGCGACGCGCTGTCGGAGATCTTCACCGCGCTGTGCGCGCGGGTGGCGCAGGACTTGCAGCGCAAGGGCTATCTCGGCCGCACCATCGGCATCAAGCTGCGCTACGAGGACTTCAGCACCGTGACCCGCGACCTCACGCTCCCCGGCCCCACCGCCGATCCCGCGGCCATCCGCCGCGCAGCGGGGGAATGCCTGCGGCGCGTGCCGCTGGACCGCAAGCTGCGACTGCTGGGCGTGCGCGCCGCGGCGCTGACTTCAAGCAAGGCTCCACAGACGACCGATGGTTCGTCCCAGGGCGAACTGCCGCTCGCCGGGCCCGGTGGCGGGCTATAGTTCCTTGCCGCTCAAGCGTTGACAGATGCGGGGAAGAATTTGGGTTTGTATACCGTCTCCCGATCTTGCGAAGTTGCAACTTCGCAAAATCGGGAGATCATGAAAAGCAGAATCGAGCCGGTCGGTTCCGGCTTGTCCGGCTTAGGAAGCGTGAATGCGGCCGGCGGCTCTTACCGGTTGAGCAACGGTATGCTCTTGTAGTCCGGCGACCTCGGAATCGACTGCAGATAGGCGTGGATGTCGGCCAGATCCGCATTCGACATGATCGCCTCCGGGTACGGCGGCATGCGGCCATTGGTATGACGCAGAAAGGCCGACATCGCCTCGAGCGCCATCGGATTCGGGGCGAGCTTCGGGCCGGCAATTCCGCCACCCTGCCGCGCGCCTGCGTTCAGGCGGCGCGCCATTCTAATCCCAACCGGAATGTCCTGTGCCCGCCAGGCTGCCCCGCCATCGCGAACGGCGGGCCGAAGGGAAGGATCACGTCAGTGTCGCGGGAGCAGCAGCGCCCGCGTCATCGCTGCTGCCGCGGATCCGGCCGCTGCGAGGCGCGCGAGGCGACGATGACCCCGGCGAGGATGGTCGCGACGCCGGCGGCGTGGAAGGCGTGGAACGCTTCGCCCAGAAAGATCATCGCCAGCACCGTGCCGAAGGCAGGCAGCAGATGCATCGTGAATCCGGCTGCGTTGGCCCCGAGGACCGCAACGCCGCGGTTCCAGCAGATGAACGCGCCCACCGAGGCTGCCGCCGCGACGTAGAGCACCGCGGCGGCCTCGCCCGCCGTCGGCCACCGCGGCGGCGCGCGCAGCGCCTCCAGCGCGAACACGGGCGCGAGCAGCACCACTCCCGCAACCGAAATCAGGAACAGAAACAGGGCCCCGCCGAGCTCGGGCGGGCGGCGCTTGAGCAGCACCGAGTAGACGCCCCATATCGGCATCGCGAGCAGGATCCAGCCGTCGCCCGAGTGGAATTCGAGCTGCAGCAGCGTTCCGGGTTCGCCCCGAGAGAGAATGACCAGGATGCCGGCGAGCGAGATCAGCATGCCCGCGATCTGCCGGCGGGTGGCGCGCTCGCGCTCGATCGCCCAGGAGCACAGCAGCATGAACAGCGGTGATGAGGAGTTGAGCAGAATCGCGTTGACCGTCGTCGTCGTCTTCAGACCGACATAGACCAGGGTCTGGAACAGCGCCACGCCGGTCAGCGCGAGCAGCACGAGCAGGCCCGCGCTGCGCCGGATGGCACCCCGGTGCGCCGCCAGTCCCGGCAACGCGAACGGCGCGAGAATCAGCGCGGCGATCAGCCAGCGCCAGAAATTGAGCGTGACCGGTTCGATCGCGTCGCGCAGCGCCCGGCCGATCACCCAGTTCCCGCCCCAGAAGAGATTCGCCAGCGCGAGCAGCAGGAACGCGGAGGTGCGCGTCCCGGTAGCGGCAGGCGAGAAGAATCGGGGACAGACCACGTTTTTTGTGCGGGAAGATCCAGCCGGTGCAAGCGGCGAGCCGGCTCGGCTACGCCGCCGGCACTTCTCCGAGCGGGTTCGGGGGCGGAGGCGTCGCGGCCTTGTAGTGAGAGCGCAGCAGGTGCCACGGGCTGGGCATCGCGCCGACCGTCACCTCGATCAACCCGGGGCGCTTTGCCGCGACGGCGCTGGCGAGGGCGGCTTGGAGCGCGGCCGGTTCGCTCACCCGCTCAGCGTCGATGCCGAAGGCCTGTGCCAGCTTGACGAAATCCGGATTGACCAGATCCGAGCCGAACGCCCGGCCGAATTGCCCGATCTGCATTCTCTTGACGTTGCCGAAGGCCGAGTCGTTGAACACCACCGCGACCGCGCGCAGTCCGTAGCGCTTCGCGGTGGCGAGTTCCTGCAAATTCCAGCCGAAGCCGCCGTCTCCCGATATTGCGACGACCGGCTTGTCGGGATTGCCGACCGCAGCGCCGAGCGCGGTGGCCCAGCCGTAACCCAGCGTGCCCTGATAGCCCGGCGTGAGAAAGCTGCGCGGCGCCCGGATCGGATAGGCGATGGTGCCGAGATAACCGACCTGGGTCAGTTCGTTGATCAGGATGCCGTCCTCGGGTATCGCGGCGCGCAGCGCCCTCAACCACGATCCCTGCGGCTCCATGGGAGCGATCTGCTCCTGGCACCAGGCGCGCACTCGCTCCATGTCGGCGGCGCGTGACGCGCGCGCAGGCAATCCGTCGAGCTCCGCGACCAGCGCCGCGAGGCCGGCGCGGGCGTCGCCCATCAGGCCGAGCGTCGGTTGGCGAGGCAGGCCGAGATCGACGGCATCGGCGTTGAGCAGTATCACGTCGGCCCGGGCCGAATCGACCAGCGGCAGGCCGCGGCTGTCGACAAAACGCGTGCCGACGCCCAGCACGCAATCGGCGTGCGGCAACAGCGCGCGGGCGCCCAGCGGACTCGCCGCCAGAGGATGATGCGTGGGCAGGCTGCCCAGGCCGCCTTCGGTGATCGCCACCGGCGCCTGCAGGCGCTCGGCGAGTCGGGCCAGTTCGGCGGAAGCACCGGCCGCGAGCACGCCGCCGCCGGCAACAATCACCGGGAACTTCGCGCGGCGCAGCAGTGCCGCCGCCGATTTGATCAGCGCAGCGTCCGGCGCGACCGGCGCCGGAGGCACGAAAGGCCGCACGTCATCGGCCGCTCTTGCCTGCAGCACGTCGGGAGGAATCTCCAGCGCGGCCGGGCGGGGCGTGCCGGTGTGCAGCGATGCGAGCGCATCGCGTACCAGCCCGGCGACTGCGGCCGGCTTGTCGGCGAGCGCGCGCCACTTGGTGACGCTTTCGAGAATCCGGGACTGCTCGCGCACTTCGTGCAGCATGCCGAGGTTCTTGCCGATGAACGGGAGGTGGATCTGGCCGGCCACCATCAGCACTTTCGAGCAGCAGGCGTAGGCAGTGGACAAACCGGCCATCGCGTTCAACACGCCCGGCCCCGGCACGACCATCGCGACCCCGACCCGCCCCGTGCTGCGCGCATAACCGTCCGCCATGTAGCTGGTGGCCTGTTCATGGCGCGGCACCATGTACTGAATCGCGCCCTCGAGCGATGCGAGGCCCTCGACCGCAAAGTCCAGTTGCACGCCGGGCACGCCGAAGACATGCTGCACGCCGGCCGCGGCGAGTTGCCTCGCCAGGGCCTGCCCGCCGGTCGGCGTGACCGGCGCGTCGGGTGTGAGACTCGGATTCGATGCCATGTGCGCTTTCTCCAGCAGCCCGCCGGACCTAAGCCGGACGAGCCGGAACCAGACAGGTCTGGTCGATCGTGCTTTTCATCATCTCCCTATTTTGGGAAGTTGGAAGTACCAACTTCCCAAAATAGGGAGGCCGATAGAAACCAAAAATCTTCGCCAGATATGCCAACATTCGAGTTGCAACAGACCAAGCGCCCTTTTCGAAATGAGGGCATCCACCCCGTCATCCTCCCCTATGTCGGCCTGTTGCGAAACTCATTTTTTTGCAGCGGGTTGCGAGCCGGGCGTTTCGGCGCTCGATGCACCGGATCACCGGCGGTCCGTTCGCCTGCCCGCAGGCTATTTGCGCGCAAGCTTGCCCGGCAGCCCGGGCGCCGGTCGCCTTCCGGCAAGCAAGTGGAACAGGCTGAGAATCGGGTGGCGCAGCGTCATGCGCGGCCCGGCCCATTTCATGACCAGCCGCACCTGTTCGCGCATGTCCGCGCCGTAGCAGTGCACGACGCAATTCGCGCAGGTGGGTTTGGCGTCGCCGAACACACAGCGCTCGAGGCGGCGCGTCGCGTATTCGAGCAATGCGCGGCACCGGGCGCACGGCGGGCCGTCGTGGCCGTGCCCGCGGCAGTACATGCGCACCATCGCTTCCATCGTCTTCAGCTCGCGCGCGCGTTTGACGAAGCGTGGGTCGGTGATGAATTCGACGACGGGGCGGGACATGAACGGAACCGGACGGAAGCATTTTCGCCTGATGCCGGACAGTGTCGCATCCGGACTTCCCGCCGGCCATGATGTGCATCAAGGATGATCCCCTGGTGGATGGCGGTGACGATGCGCTGGCAGGGCGGCTTGTCATGCGGCATCCGGCCTTCCGATCGACATCTCCCGCACCGTTTTCAGCTCACCGGGCAGTTTCGCCAATGCGCGCCATGAACGCCTGCCGGGGGTCAGGTGCGAAGTACGACCACGCCCGGGTGGGCATGGTGATCGCGCTGCCGCGTATATCGGACCGATCGACCGCCGGTATGCTGTCCGTTGTGCTCCCCACACACCGCACGACGAAATGACCGATGATTCTCTGGACTCTTGACGGGTCTATGCATATCAGTGGTAAATTGACGGACGATGCCTGAAGAATTCATGCGTGCGTACCGGTTTGGGCGAATTCTTTTCAAGGAGTATGAACATGAACAGTGTGCTCGGCCTGCTGACGGTGCTTGCCCTCATCCTGGGAACGGTCCCGCATGCGCGGGCGCAGGCCTACCCGACGGGACCCATAAGCGTGGTCATCCCTCTCTCCCCGGGGGATGCGGCCGACATCGCCGCGCGCTCCATGGGAGAGGAACTATCCAAGTTGCTGAAGGTGCCGATCGTGGCGGTCAACCGGCCTGGCGCCGGCGGGACGGTGGGAACCGACAGCGTGGTGAAGGCTGCCAAGGACGGATACACGATTCTTCTTGCCAATAACGCCTCGCTCACTTTCAGGCGGGTGCTCGAGCCGCAGAATGTTACTTATGACCCGGCGAAGGATCTCGTGCCCCTGGGTTTTTCCACGCGCATCCCCAGCATCATCATCGCGGGAAGCGGCGCGCCATTCACGAATTTCGCCGAGATGATCGATTATTCGAAGAAGAACCCGGACAAGGTGCGCGTGGGCACGGTGGGCGCGGGCTCGGTGGGCGATTTCGACATTCAATTGATCAATTCGCTGACCGGCGCGCATCTGGTGATGGTTCCTTTCAAGGGCGCGGGTCCCGCCATCGCGGCCTTGCGCGGCGGCCACATTGAAGCCGCCGCGTTGGCCTTGGGCGCGGTCGCCGGCCAGTTGAAGGCCGGGAATGTCCGGGGCATCGTCCTTTCGGCCAAGTTTCCGGTATTCCCCGACATTCCGACGATGCTGGATCTCGGCTACAAACAGAACCTTCCGGGAGTCTGGTTTGGCTACTTCGCGCCGGCCGGAGTCCCCGCCGAAGTTCTGCAGGCACTTATTCCGGCGATCGAGAAAGCGGTGAAGGATCCCGCCATCGTTTCCAGGCTGCTCGGACTTGGCATGATCCAGGACTACGCGCCCCCCGACAGGCTGCTTGCCGAAATTGGCGAGGAGCACCGGATGGTGGAGCAGATGGCGAAGCGCGCGGGGCTCATCAAATAGCGGCGGGGACCACAGGAGCTTGTCGGCGCTGCAGGCATTCGAGCGCTTGAAGTTCGAGGCCTATCTGCGCAGCCCCAGCGCGCGCGTCCTTCATCGCCTTGAAGTTTGTTGCCGCTGCGAGCGGACGCCACCGCTCTGCTACTATCCGGGACCGCATACTTCGGTCGATGAGTGCATTGAGCAAGAAGATCATCTATCTCTTCCGGCTGGAGTCCGGGCCCGGGCACCGCTTCGATGTGGAATTCGATCGTCCCCCTGCGGGCGGTGACCTGCCCGAGTGGACGCGCCTCGAGGCGGATAAATGTCCGCATTGCCCGCTGCCCGACGCTCCGGGCGCGCATTGCCCGGCAGCCGCCGATCTGGTGCCACTGGTGGAGAAATTTTCCGCGCTGTCTTCGATAGACCGGATTGATGTGCACGTAGTGACCCCGGAATACGAGGCACGCAAGCGCACCGATACTCAGACTGCCCTGCGCGCCTTGATGGGACTGATCCTTGCAACCGGCGCATGTCCGATACTCGGGCGCATGCGACCGCTGGCGCATATGCATATGCCCTTCGCCACCGTGACGGAAATGGTGTATCGCATCGTCTCGATGCACCTTTTGGGTCACTTCCTGCGTGGCGAACCCATGGGATTGGACGGGCTGAAGGAATTTTTCTCCGATATCGACCGGCTCAACCACGCCTTTGCCGGCCGACTGAATCGCGCGGCGCAGCGCGACGCCAGCGTCAATGCGCTCCTCGCGCTGCACTCGCACAGCACGCTGGCGGGTATGAGCATCGAACCGGAAATGGAAAACATCCGCGCCTGGTTCCAGCAGACGCAGGCGGGCAGTCCGGGCTCGAACTGATGACTCGGAAGTCCTCGAGGTCACGCTACTTGCTTTCGGGCGGCGCCGGTGAACGTCTGCGAAGATATTCCGGCCTGGCGTGACGCGGGGAGGCATACGGCGGCATGGGAATGCCGCCCTGCGGATTGTCGTTTTTGACAACGGTTATGCGCTCAGAGTAGCGCCAGTCCTGATTCCGCACAGTATAAAGTTGCCAATTATCGCAAGTGTGCCGCGGCGCGGTGAAGCGGCGCGCTGAAGCCGCGCCCTACCGCTGCATCGTTCTCCACATTTTCTGCAGCCGCTTCACCGACACCGGCACCGGGGTCTTCAGTTCCTGCGCGAACAGCTGCACGCGCAGTTCCTCCAGCAGCCAGCGGAACTGGTCCATCTGCGGGTCGTGCTCGCCTGACTTGTCGCGCCGGGCCTGTTCGCGCTGCCATTGGGCTGCGAGCGGCGCGAGTTCGGCGGCGAAGCGCGCGTCGCGCGAAGCGCCTGTTACACCCTGCGCGCGCAGCTTGTCCAGGCGCAGGCTTGCCGCCTTGAGATAACGCGGCAGGTGCTGCAAGCGCTCGAAGGGCAGCCCGGCGACGAAACGCATGGGCAGGAGGCGCTCGATGTTCTCTTTGATGTCCCGGCAGGGCTCGGGGAACGCCTTGCCCGCCTGCTGCAGCTTCTTCTGCAGTCCGCCATATTCGGCGAGGATCGCGCCGAGCTGGCGCGCGAGTTCGTTCGCGATCAGCGCGAGGCGCGATCGCCCCTCGTCGCGTCGCCGCTCGAATTCGGCGCGCATCCTGGGCAGCGGATCGGCCAGGCAGGCCCGGTCGAACGCCGCCTCCAGCAACTGCGCCTTCAATTCAGACGCATCCCCGAACGCGTTGAACTGCAGCGCGAGCGCCTGGAACCCGGGCAAATTCTTCTCGATGTATTTCGCCTGCTCCTTCAACTGCAGCATGAACAGGCGCCGCAGGCCGGCGCGGTTCAGCTCGCGCGCCTTGTCCGCCGAATCGAGCACTTCCAGGCTCACCGCGTTGCTCCGGTCGACGATCGCCGGATAACCGACCAGCGTCTGCGTGCCGCGCCGGATTTCCATCACCTCCTCCAGGTCGCCGAATCCCCAGTCGGTGAAGGCATGCGCCGGCGTCTCCTCCTTCACCGCCTCGGCGAATAACTGCCCCGCCTCGCGCCCCAGTTCCGCGCGCAACTGCGCGAGGTTGCGCCCCATGCCGAGCTGCCTGCCGTGCTCGTCCACGACCCGGATATTCATCGACAGGTGCGCGGGCAGCGCCTCGGGACGGAAACCGTCCAGCGGCACCGCGAGATTCAGCTCGCGCCGCGCGTAACGCGCGATCGCCTCGGGCAGCGTCACCTCGCCCGGCTTTTCCGCGGCGAACAGCGCATCGGCGAATTCGGCCAGCGGCCCCAGCTTGTGGCGCAGCTTCTGCGGCAGCGATTTCGCCAGGCGCATCACCTTCTCCCGCCGCAGGCCGGGCACCAGCCAGTCGCACAGCGCTGGGCTCACCTGGTTGAGCGCGATCAGCGGCACGGTCATCGTGACGCCGTCGCGCGGGGCGCCGGGCTCGTGGTGGTATTCAAGCGCGAAGCTGCGCCCGGCCATCTCGATGTGGTGGGGAAACTGCGCGGTGGTGATGCCCGCGGCCTCGTGCCGCATCAGGTCTGCGCGCTTGAGGTAGAGCAGCTTCGGGTTCCGGCTTTCAGCCTCGCGACGCCAGGCGTCGAACGCCGCGCCGTTGTGGATTCCTTCTGGAACGATGCTGTCGTAGAACGCGTAGATCAGCTCGTCGTCCACCAGCACGTCCGGCCGGCGCGACTTGTGCTCGATCTGCTCGATGTCGTGCACCAGCTTCGTGTTGTGCAGGAAAAACGGCGCGCGCGTGTCCCAGTCCCCGTTCACCAGCGCTTCGCGGATGAATACGCGCCGGGACCCCACCGGGTCCATCGGCCCGTAATGCACCCGCCGCCTGGCGTACAGCGGCAACCCGTAGAGCGTGCCGCTTTCGAAGGCGGCGACGTGCGCGGGCTTCTTCTCCCAGTGCGGGTCGACCTGATGGCGGCGCACCAGGTGCGCGCCGATCTGCTCCAGCCACAGTGGATCGATGCTTGCCACCGAGCGCGCGTACAGGCGCGTGGTCTCGGTGAGTTCCGCGCCCATGATCCAGCGCCCGGCCTTCTTGCCCACGCCCGACCCGGGGTGGACCCAGAACTTGATCCCGCGCGCGCCGAGGTAGTGGCCCTCCTCGGTCTTCATGCCGAAGTTGCCCAGGAGGCCCGCGAGCAGCGCGCGGTGGATCTGAGGCGTTGCAGAGGTGAACTCGCCGACCTTCCAGCCCATTTCGGCCACCAGCTCCTTCAGCTGCGCATGAATGTCGCGCCACTCGCGCATGCGGTTGAACGAGAGGAAGCTCGCGTGGCAGGCCTCGCGCAGCTTGCGTCCGGATTTCTTGTGTATCAGCGCCTCCTCGAAGAACTTCCACAGCTTCAGGAACGCAAGGAAATCGGACTTCTCGTCGCCGAACTTCTTGTGCGCCTCGTCGGCGGCCTGCGCACGCTCCATCGGCCGGTCGCGCGGATCCTGCACCGACAGTGCCGAGGCGATCACCAGCACTTCGGCAAGGCAGCCCTCGCCGCGGGCGGCGAGGATCATGCGGCCGATGCGCGGGTCCAGCGGCAGCCGCGCGAGCTGCCTGCCGGTCTCGGTGAGGGTTTTTTCGTCGTCGACGGCGTTCAGTTCGGCGAGCAGCGCGTAGCCGTCGGCGATCG
>Ga0155954_1235_pt2 | contig 13746 bp, 15 predicted proteins | sample RifCSPlowO2_02_FD_107608 | JGI IMG/M metagenome (GOLD analysis project Ga0155954, IMG submission 107608) | Betaproteobacteria bacterium RIFCSPLOWO2_02_FULL_65_20
CGGCTGCTGCTGCAGAAGAAGGGTTCCGACCTGTTCATCACCGTGGGCTTTCCGCCGGCAATGAAGGTCGACGGCAAGATGACGCCGGTGTCGAATCAGGCGCTCACCGCCCAGCACACCGCGGAGCTCGCGCGCTCGATCATGAACGACAAGCAGGCGGCCGAGTTCGAGGCGAGCAAGGAGTGCAACTTCGCCATCGCCCCCGCGGGGATCGGCCGCTTCCGCTGCAACGCCTTCGTCCAGCAGGCCAACATCGGCATGGTGCTGCGGGTGATCACCACGACCATCCCCAAAATGGAGGATCTGGGCGTCCCGATGGTGCTCAAGGACGTGATCATGACCAAGCGGGGCCTGGTCATGATGGTGGGCGGCACCGGTTCGGGCAAGTCCACCACGCTCGCGGCAATGATCGGCTACCGGAACGAAAACTCCTACGGCCACATCATCACCATAGAGGACCCGATCGAATACACCCACCCGCACAAGAACTCGCTCGTCACCCAGCGCGAGGTCGGGGTGGACACCCTGTCCTGGGAGCACGCGCTGCACAACACCCTGCGCCAGGCGCCGGACGTCATCCTGATCGGCGAAATCCGCTCCAGGGAAACCATGGAGCACGCGGTCGCGTTCGCGGAGACGGGCCACCTGTGCCTCGGGACGCTGCACGCCAACAGCGCCAACCAGGCGCTGGACCGGATCATCAACTTCTTCCCCGAGGAACGCCGCCAGCAGCTGCTGATGGACCTGTCGCTCAACCTGCGCGCGCTCATCTCGCAGCGGCTGATTCCGCTGAAAGAGGGCAAGGGCCGCGCGGCCGCGGTGGAGGTCATGCTCAACTCGCCGCTGATCGCCGACCTGATCTTCAAGGGCGAGGTGCACGAGATCAAGGAGATCATGAAGAAATCCAAGGAACTCGGCATGCAGACCTTCGACCAGGCGCTGTTCGACCTGTACGAGGAGGGCAAGATCAGCTACGAGGACGCGCTGCGCAGCGCGGACAGCGTCAACGACCTGCGCCTGGCGATCAAGCTGAACTCGAAGGAAGCGAAGAACCGCGACATCACCAGCGGCATCGAGCATCTGAATATCGTCTGACCCGTGCACGGCACTCGCGCAATGACAGGGGCCTGGGTGAGTGCCGGCGCCGCGCGGTGGAACGTCGGGCACGGCGGCGCAATAGGCTCTGCATAGGCGTGCGAGCCGATTTCCCTTGACAGGGCGGGTGCGTATAGCGCATGCTCGCACACCAATCTAGGTTTTGGCCTGCCTTCCGCTACCGCCCGGTTCCGGGCGCTCTACCGAGACAATCCACTTACTTCAGGTTGTTCCCGACCGTGCGTCTTTGCGCGCAGTCGTTCATCGTTTGCATCAAGGAGGCCAAAATGGCTACAGGTACTGTTAAATGGTTCAATCCCGGCAAGGGTTTCGGCTTCATCGCTCCTAGCGATGGCTCCAAGGACGTGTTCGTCCACATCAGCGCGGTCGACCGCTCCGGTCTGGGCACGCTGGCCGAAGGGCAGAAAGTCAGCTTCGACGTCACCACCGAGCGCGGCAAGAATTCCGCGACCAATCTCAAGGCGGCGTAAGCATTCCTGCAAGGCGGGGGTCACCCCCCCGCCCGCATGAATCAGGAACGGCGGCCCGGGACCAATTCCGGGGCCGCCGTTTTCTTTTGCCGGCCGCGCTTCTGCTAGCATGGCGCCAAACCCCGGGGAGACCACCATGGCCGGCCAGCAGGAAACCCGCAACATGGCGCTGTTCTGCGATTTCGAGAACATCGCCCTCGGCGTGCGCGACGCGCGCTACGAGAAATTCGACATCAACCGCGTGCTCGAGCGGCTGCTGCTCAAGGGCAGCATCGTCGTCAAGAAAGCCTACTGCGACTGGGAGCGCTACAAGGAGTTCAAGGCCGTGATGCACGGCGCCTCGTTCGAACTGATCGAAATTCCGCACCTGCGGCAGTCGGGCAAGAACTCCGCGGACATCCGCATGGTGGTCGACGCGCTTGACCTGTGCTACACCAAGGCGCACGTGGACACCTTCGTCATCATCAGCGGCGACTCGGACTTCTCGCCGCTGGTGTCCAAGCTGCGCGAGAACGCGAAGATCGTGATCGGCATCGGCGTGAAAAACTCCACCTCGGACCTGCTGATCGCCAACTGCGACGAGTTCATTTTTTACGACGACCTGGTGCGCGAGGACGAGGCCAAGAAGCGGCGCGCGAAGAAGGCCGCCGAACGCGCGCCCAAGGGCGAGGCCAAGAAGCAGGTCGAAGCGAAAAGGGGCGACAAGGCCGAAAAGACCGAGAAGGCCGACAAAGGCGCCGAGGACAGGAAACACGAGGCGATCGAGCTCGTGCTGGAGACCGTCGAGGCGCTCGGCAAGGAGCGCAGCGAAGAGGAGAAGATCTGGGGCTCGATGGTCAAGCAGGCCATGAAGCGCCGCAACCCGGGCTTCTCCGAGTCCTACTACGGCTTTCGCGCCTTCGGCGACCTGCTCGAGGAAGCGCAGAAGCGCGGCCTGCTCGAACTGAAGCACGACGAGAAATCCGGCGGCTACGTCATCCGCGCCGCGCCGCGCAAGGACTGAGCGCGGCCTCGGGCGGCGCACGCCGCGCGGGGCTGCTCCATGCGGCCGCCGAGCGCGCGAGTCAGGCGCAATCCACAGTTCATGACGATCCACGACTTTCAGCAATGGCTTGACCGTTACGGCGACGCCTGGGTGGCGGGCGACCCGGATGCAGCGGTCCAACTGTTCTCCTCCGATGCCGCGTACTATGAGACGCCTTTTGACGAGCCGATGTTTGGACTCCGCGGGTCGAATTGCAGGTGTCCGGTGCATGACTTTCTGCTGCACCCGACCGCCGTGAGCTGCGCTCGCGCGGGCGAGAGAGCGCGACCTTGGGCGTCAGGAGACAGGCCGTGTCACTGAGCGCAAGAGCGATGACCGAAGCAGAAGTGGAGGATGCGTTCGGTCTCCTGAGTGCATTTCTTTCAACCGACAGGCATTATCTGGATAGCAGTTGTGCATATGGCGATGGCGGCGAGGATGCGCTGCGCGCCGCACTGAGGCTCTTGTTGTCTCGTCCTGAACTCGGCTTCGTCTGGCTCGTGTACGAATCGGAGACTGCTGTCGCGTGCTGTGTGGTCTGCTATGCGATCTCGACCTCTGCGGGTGCTGTCGTTGCCAAGCTCGACGATGTCTCGGTTACACCGGGGCGCGAGGGTCAAGGCATCGGGACGGTGCTGATCGACAGCCTCAAGGCCGAGCTTCGCAGCCGCGGAGTGAAGCGGATCGACACCTCGTGTCATCTGGACAATTCGCGGGCGTACGCATTCTACGTGCGGCATGGCTTTCGTCGACTCGAAGAAGAGCGGCTCGCTCATGTGCTTTGACGCACAACGCTTCATTCAACCGGACCGCCTCGGGCGGGCGGTTATGCCAAAATGAGGTTGGACAACATTGGCGAGCCTATGGAAGCGACGACGCGCTCCGTTATCACGTGTCCCAGATGCGGCCTGTCGGTGGAGGAGGAGATGCCGATGGACGCGTGCCAGGTCTTCTACGAATGCGCGGGCTGCGGCGAGCTTATGCGGCCGAACGCCGGAGATTGCTGCGTATTCTGCTCTTTCGGCACGGTGCCGTGCCCACCCGTACAACTCGCAAAGACCCGCTGTGACTGAGGCATCGGCTGACGGCGTGCCGCGCGACACGATCGTAGCGGCGCATCCACATTCATTCTGTGCACAGTAATGGCCTGCTAGACGGAGCTGATGACCCGATGAACACAGAGAAAATCAAGGTGCGAACCGAAAACGGGCAGACGCTGGAGGTCGTGGTCCTCAGCAAGCGGGCCGGCGGGATCCAGGTCGTGCTCGGCGAAGGCATCCACAACGTCAAGTGCGAGTTGACGCCGACCCGGAACGGCCTGGCATACGCCGGGAGCGTGATGGGGCGGGAGATCGTATACGAGCGAAGCCGCGAGCAGGTTCAGGCGGATCTCGGTATGGCTAACCCATCGCTGCACAAGTCCAGACCGCGCTGATTGCCACGGGATCAAGAGAGTTTGCGGTCTGACAATCCGTGGTCGGTTGCGAACATCGGACCCGCGATCGGCGGCAGGCCCCCGCACAGCGTACAACTGCGTCGCGCGCGCCGACTGAAGCGCAGGGAAGGCTCAGCAACGCAACCCTGGCCGCGGCGCTAAACTGGAGGCGTTTCCAGGGGCGACGACGGTGCCCGACGGGCAGTCGATAACCGCGACTAAGGAGTTCAACATGGCGCTTACCCTTACCAAGAAACACATCCTGGCGATAGTCGGCGGAGTGGTCGTTCTCGCCGCGGCAGGCTGGTTCGGCTGGCAGTACTTCGAGGACAGTGCGCCGCCGCCCAAAGCGCCGGTCGCCAAGAGCGGCGCGCGGCCTGCCGCCGCAAAGCCGGTGACCGCGCCGCCGCCGCCCACTGCGACGCCAGTGGCGTCGGCCGAGGCGCCCGCGGCGCCCGCTCCGGAACCCGTTGTCACCGCTGCTGCGCCTGAAACGCCCGCGCAGACTGAGGCGGCCAAGCCGCCTTTGGCGAGGCCCGCTCGATCCAGGGCGGGAGAGGATGCGCGCAGCTGTCTCACGTTGGCGACCAACGCCGAGGTGCACAAGTGCGCCGAGCAGTACCGCTGAGACCGGGTCGTCCGAGCTCCTCCACATACGCTGCCGCATAACGTCCCGGATGGTTCCTATCACGAGGAATTCGAGCATGAAACGCGGTGCTGCGCTGTTCCGGCTGTTTGCTCCTTAGGGACCCCATGGCCAAGCGCAAATTCGTATTCGGCGTCGATCTGGACGGCACATGCGCGGACTTCTACGGCGGCCTGCGTCCGATCGCCGCCGAGTGGCTGGGCGCGTTGATGGACTCTCTGCCCGAGCACGTCTCCTGGACGCTGCCCGAGTGGGGCGTGGATAAGGCCCCGGGCGGCTACGAGGCCTTGCACAAGTTCGCGGTGACCCAGCGCAGCCTGTTCCGCAACCTGAAACCGATGCCCGGCGCGCCGCAGGTGTTGCGGGCCCTGTCCAAGCTGGACGTGCGCATCCGCATCATCACCCACCGGCTGTTCATCAAGTACTTCCACCTGACGGCCGTGCAGCAGACCGTCGAATGGCTCGAGACCCACGACATCCCGTACTGGGATCTGTGCTTCATGAGCGACAAGGCCGCGGTCGGGGCCGACCTGTACATCGAGGACAGCCCGGACAACGTCGAGCGCCTGCGCGCCGACGGGCATCCCACGATCGTGTTCTCCAACACGACCAATCTTCACCTGACCGGCCCGCGCGCCGACACCTGGGCCGAGGTCGAGGCGCTGGTCGTGCGCGAACTCGCGAAGTGGCAGGCGCTGCACGGGGACGAAGGCGAGTTGCCCGGGCGCTAATGCGGTCCGGTGCCCGCCGCGCCTTCGTTGCGCGGGCGGCGCAGGCTGCCCTCGATGACGCGGTACTCGTAGAGCCGGCATTCCAGCGGTCCGTTGAACAGCGGCGTGCGCCTGGTGGCCTTGAGCCGGATGCGCCGCGGCAGTTCGGTGTCGGCCGAGAAGATGTAGCAGCGCCAGCCGGCGAAGCGGCCCTTGAGCGCATCGCCCAGCTTGGGATAGAAGTCGGCCATCGCCTGCTGCTCGCCGAGGCGCACCCCATAGGGCGGATTGACGACCATGACCCCGTAGGGCGCCGGCGGCGGGACGTCCAGCACGTCGGCTTTGCGCAGTTCGACTGCCTCGTCCAGCCCGGCCGCCTTGAGATTCTCGTGGGCGTAACGCAGCTCCCGTCCCGATATATCCGAGCCGAACACCGGCAGCGGGCGCGGCTTCTGCTGCACGGCCGTCGCCGCATCGCGCAGGCCGCGCCACAGCTTCGCGTCGTGCGCAAGCAGCCGCTCGAAGCCGAAACCGCGGCCGGCGCCGGGCGCGATCCGCAGCGCCATCATCGCCGCCTCGATCACGAACGTGCCGCTGCCGCACATCGGATCGTACAGGGGCTCCTCGGCGTCCCATCCGGTGAGGGCGAGAATGCCCGCCGCCAGGTTCTCCTTGAGCGGCGCCTCGCCGCGCTCGGTCCGGTAGCCGCGCTTGTAGAGGGGTTCGCCCGAGGTGTCCAGGTACAGCATGACATGGTGCGCGTCCAGAAACGCGGCGATGCGCACATCGGCGCCGCGCGTATCGACATTGGGCCGGCTGCCGCACTCGGCGCGGAACCGGTCGCACACCGCGTCCTTGATGCGCAGCGTGATGAAATCCAGGCTCTTCAGCGGCGAGCGAATCGCGGTGACGTCCACGCGTATGCTGCTCTCGACTGCGAACCAGCGCTGCCAGTGCACCGCGTAGGCGGCGCCGTAGACGTCCTGCTCCTTATGATAGGGCGCGCGTCCGAGCTGCAGCAGCACGCGCGTGGCGATGCGCGACTGCAAATTGGCGCCGTAGCACACGGCCAGATCGCCTTCAAAGCCTACACCGCCGGCGACGGCCTGTATCCTGGAGGCGCCGACGGCGCGCAGCTCATCGGCGAGCGGTGCTTCCAGGCCGCGGGGGCAGGTCGCGAAAAAAAACCCGACAAACGCTTGCGAGGACACCGGCGATCACCCGATCTGGAGCGGCGCGAAAGACTACCACGGACTACCACGTAACGCCGCCGGCGATCCGGTCGCCGCGGCAGCGGGCGATCGCGTACTGGCGGGGCAATGAGGATGCGCCTAACATAGCCGGTGATTCACCCAGCCCCTGTAACAGGCAGCGCAAGCACCGGAGAGGCCATGAACAAATTCCAGGCGATCGCCCTCGTCATTGCCATCGTGAACCTGCTGCTCGTCTTTCTGTTTCCGCCGTTCGACTACATCGCGCTCGCACGCAGCAACGTGCCGACGTTCGAAGGCTTCGCATTCGCGTTCGGCGAGCACCCGGGTCACGTCGTCAACGCGAACTTCCTTCAGATCGAGGCGTTCGTCATCCTTGTCAACGCGGCAATTGCCTGGCTGCTGTTGAGGGATCGGTCGCGCGCGGCGAGCGAGCGCAAGATCGACTGGCAGCGGGTGGTGCTGTTCGGGATCGGCCTGAACCTGCTGCTCGCGCTGCTGTTCCCGCCCATGGAGAACTACTACGCCGTCACGCGCGCCGCGCTGCCTTCATTCGACGGCTTCTACTTCGTGTTCGGGGAGCACGGCAAGCGCACCATCGTCACCGCGATCCTGTACATCGAGGTATTCATCATCCTGGCCAACGGCGCGCTGCTCTACCTGCTGTTCCGAAACACCAAGCCAGTGCAGCTGAGCGCCGAGGACCGCGCCGACATCGTCGCGCATTTGAAGCAGGCCGGCGGCGGGCGCGGACCGCGCTAGCGCCAGCGGGGCATCGACCATTGAACGGGCTGCAGGTTGGCCGGACGCAGCTCCCGCGCCATCCTGACGGCGGTTTCACGGCCGCGGTAGTAACCGGGGATGTACGCGGCCTCGGTGAAACCCAGGGCGAGGTAGAAGCGGCGCGCGTCGTCGTTCGAGGTGCGCAGCTCCAGTGACACCGTGGCTATGCCGGCAACCTGGGCCGACTCCATCAGCCAGTCCACCAGCCGGGTGCCGATGCCGGTGCGCTGGTGGGACGGCCGTACCGCAAGCAGGTTGACGTGGGCGTGTTCGTCCCCGAAATGCATGATGGCAAAGGCGATGATGCGCGCGCCGTCGGCACCGATCAGGGTGATGGTGTCCGAGTTGCGGATGCTGCGCGCCACGCGCTCAGGCGTCCACGACCAGCCGAGGCCAGACTCGATCAGTTCGCGCGACATGACCGCGACGCTCGCGGCATCCGCGAGTCGGCCGAAACGCAGCGTGATATTCCGTGCAACCATGTTCAGCGCGACGTGCTCTGCAATTCCCCGGGCCGGCGTAGCCGGGGCCAAGAAAACCAGTTCAACTTTATATCATCTTCCGGGATTCGAGTCGTTGCGACTTTGCAACCGCCCGATCAGCGCGCCAGCCGGCGTCGGAACAGCGCGAGCGCGAGCGCGAAGCCGGCCGCCGCGTAGACGGCGAGAACGGCGACGTGCAGCGCCACGTCCTGCGGCGCCGCGCCGAGCAGCAGCGGCCGCGCCAGCAGCGTTGCATGCGTCAGGGGCAGGAGATTCGCCGCGATCTGGAATGCCTCGGGCAGCCGCTCGGTCGGGAAGAATACGCCGCACAGCATGGTCATCGGCGTAATGACCAGCGTGAAGTAGTACATGAAAAAATCGTAACTCGGCGCGAGCGCGGTGATCACCAGCGCCAGCGCGCCGAAGCACAGGCCGACGAGCGGGATCACCGCGAGCGCCCACAACGACAGCCAGGACGTGGACAGGCCGAGGCCCCACACCACCAGCAAAATGGCGAGACCGGAGAGAAAGCTCTTGCTCGCTGCCCAGACGAGCTCGGCGACCACGATATCGTCGAGCGTGATCGGCGCGGCCATGATCGCATCCCAGCTCTTCTGCACGTGCATGCGCGAGAAGGCCGAATACAGTGCCTCGAACGTGGCGCTGTTCGCGGTGGAAAAACACAGCGTGCCGGCGGCGAGGAAGGCGATGTAGGGAACGCCGTCGACCAGCGGCAGAAGGCTGCCGAGCCCGTAGCCCAGACCGAGCATGTAGATCATCGGATCGGCGAGGTTGCCGAGTATCGAGGGCGCCGCCAGCTTGCGCCAGACCAGCGCGTTGCGCCGCCAGATGGGAATGAAACGCAGGCTAATCACGCAGTTCGCGCCCCGTCAGTTTGAGGAACACATCCTCGAGGTTTGCCGGGCGGTGCAGGTAGCGCAGGCTGCGTTCGTCCTCGAGGTGCGAGAGCAGCGGCCGCGCATCGGTCGCGTAGAAGAACACCGTTTCGCCGGACTGCTCGACCCGCGAGGCGGTGCCGCGCACCGCGCCCGCGGCCCATTGCGCCACGCCCTCGCCGTAGACCTCGATCACCTCGGGCTCGATGTGCCGCTCGATCATCCGGCGCGGGCTTTCCTCGGCGATGATTCTGCCCCGGTCCATGATGGCGAGCCGGTGACACAGGCGCTCGGCTTCGTCCATGATGTGGGTGGTGAGAAGAATGGTTTTTCCCTGCGCGAGCAGTTGCTTCAACCGCTCCCAGATTAGATGCCGCGCCTGCGGGTCCAGGCCCGTGGTCGGCTCGTCCATGAACAGGATATCCGGGTCGTTGACCAGCGCGCGGGCGAGCGTGAGCCGGCGCTTCATGCCGCCGGAAAGCGTCTGGATACGCGATTCGCCGCGGCCGGTGAGCCCGGCGAATTCGAGCAGCTGGGGGATGCGGGCGCGGATGTCCGCCTCCTTGAGCCCGAAGTAGCGTCCGTAGACCAGCAGGTTCTCGCTCGCGGTGAAGTCGGGGTCGAGGTTGTCCATCTGCGGCACCACGCCGACGCGCGTGCGCGCTTCGCGGGCCCGCGCCGGCACGGGCTCGCCGGCCAGTTCGATGCTGCCGGCATCCGGTTCGGTCAGGCCCAGGCAGAGCCGCAGCGTGGTGGTCTTGCCCGCCCCATTGGGGCCGAGCAGTCCGAAGCATTGCCCGCGTTCCACCGCGAGAGACACGCCGCTCACGACCTCGTGTTCGCCGTACGACTTGCGCAGGTCCCTGACGGACAGAATGCTGGCCATATTCCGCGGCGCTAATCGCGCCACGCACCCTTGACGATGTTGCTGATCAGATGCAGGCGCCGGTGAAAGAAGTGGTCCGCACCCGGAATGACGACGACGGGCAGCTCTTGCGGCCGAGCCCAATCGAAGACACTTGCGAGCGGCACCGTCTCATCCCGCTCGCCATGGATGACGATGGTGTCGGCGGGCACGTCCCCGGTGACGTAGCTGCGCTCGTCTCCCACCGGACCGGAGGGCGGTGCGACCAGCACCAGGCGGCGCATTTTCACGCGCCTGGCGACGCGCGTCTGGATGTAGGCGCCGAAGGAAAAACCCGCCAGCGCGACCGGCAGGCCCGGATAGCGCTCGCTCACCTGGCGCGCGACGGCGATCATGTCCTCGGTTTCGCCTTCTCCGTTATCGTGCATGCCTTCGGAGGCGCCCGCGCCGCGGAAGTTGGGCCGCACCGCGACCCAACCCAGTTCGACAAACGTCTTGGCGAGCGTCTGCGCGACCTTGTTGTCGAGCGTGCCGCCGTAGAGCGGATGCGGGTGCGCGACCAGCGCGATGCCGCGGGCCCCACCGGGGAACGAGCCTGCAGGCGCATCGATCACGGTCTCGATCCTGCCCGCGGCGCCCGCGAGGAAGACCCGCTCGCCGGGGCGGGTCGGGGACCGGGTCATAGGCGCAGCCGTCCGACGACGCGGCCGTGCTTCAGGTGTTCGTCGATGATCTCGTCGATGTCCGATTGGTCTACGTAGGTATACCAGACGGCGTCCGGGTAGACGACGATGCAGGGGCCTTCATCGCAGCGGTCCAGACAGCCGGCGACGTTGACGCGCACCTTGCCTTCGCCTGCCATGCCCAGTTCCTTGACGCGACGCTTGGCGTAGTCACGCAGCGCGACCGCGCCCAAGTTGGCGCAGCACGGCTCGCCGCCCTCGCGCTGGTTGCAGCAAAAGAAGACGTGTCGCTGGTAGTAGCTCACATTCACCTCGTCGGAGGGCAGGAATTATACGGGGGCAGGGGCGAAATCGCTTTAGCGCCCGCGGCGTTCGCGATCGCCCGCGAGCAGCATCAGAACCAGCAGCGCGCAGAACGGCCAGACCGCCGAGACGATCCGCGTGAGGCCGTTGAAGTTGAGAAAATGCCCCTGCTTCCACACCGCGAGCGAGGCTATCAGGTAGGGGTTCCCCGGCGCAACGTTGACCAGGGCAGTCGCCGCCATCAGAGCGACTGCAGAAAGCACAAGGCGCCCTGCGCGGGGCAGCGCCGAGGCGATGATGGTCAACAGGGTTCCTGCCGCGACGCCGAACATCGCACCGGGGGTGACCCAGGCGAGCATGTCCTGCGCGCTGAACAGCAGGCCGAAGGCAAACGTGCGCGCCAGGAACGCGCCCGCGAGCAGCACGATCACGAGCAAGCGCACCGGCTGGTCGCGTTCCACGAGGGCCGCGGCGAGCAGTCCCACCGCGACGGTGTTGGCGCCCGCCACGCCCGCTTCGAAACGAATGAACACATCGGGGGTATGCAGTGCGCCGCTCGGGCCCTGCAGAATCTCGCGCAGGTCGCCGGTGCCGAACAACATGGTCGTGGGGTTGAACTGCGACACCAGCCACAGGCCGATCAGCACCAGTCCGAGATCGATGCGTCCGCCGGGGCGGAACAGCCGATAGCGCAGCGCGTGCAGCCCCTCACCGCGCAGCAGCCTTCCCGCATACGCGGCGCCGAACATCGCGCCGACGAGGCCGCCGGCCGCATTGGCGGCGAGGTCGAGATTGGAAGCAAACCGGGCCGGCAGATAGTTCTGCAGGACTTCGAGCGACATGCTCAGCGCCACGGCGAAGAGGGCCGCGGCAATCACCGCGCGTGCTCCGCGCAGCGCCGGGAATAGCGCCAGCACCCCGAGGAATCCCAGTGGCGCATAGGCGAGAATGTTGGCGACGACGTCGAAGGCCGTGACATAGCGGGGCAGGGGGGCGGTGAGGAACGCGAGCAGCAGCACGCCGTTGTCCCGCCAGCCGGTGAACGGATGCAGGGACGCATAGACGATCAGCAGCGCATACGCGGCGTAAAGATAGCGGGCGAGAGGCGAGGGCTGCATGGTGTGTCGATTGTCGCATACCCCGCGGTGCCGACGGCCGCGGCGGGCGTTCATGCTAGGATCGTCGCCACGGCGTGCCGGGCCCATGACGACCAGCCCACTATCGTCCCTTGAGCAGGTCAAGAGCAGCTACGGCGCCGGATGCGCCGGCGCCAAGCTCGCGTTGCTCGACCGGCTCGAACGCGCCAGGCTGCGCGGCCCGCGCGCCGTCGTGCGGCTGCACGAGATCCTCTGCTTCCTGCGCGCCTATCCCGACGATGTGCAGGTGCTGGCGCAGGTCGAGCGCATGCTCGGGCGTTTTCACCGGCGGGCCGACCTGCGGCGTCACCGCGCCGCGCTCGCCGACTCGGGTATCGCCGGCACGGCGACCTACTACCGGTTCTTCTGGTCCAGCGCGCGCTGGCTGGCGCGGCAATGGCCGCAGCGGTTCCGGCTCGATCGCGCCGACGCAGAGCCCGCGGAGCGCATTCGCGCCGCGCTGCCCTTGCTCGTGACGCCGGCGGAAGCGGCGTGGCTGAAGGAGAGCCGGGTGCCGGCCTACACGGCGCTCGACCGGCTGCGCGCGCCGCAGGAAACCGACGCGGTGTTCCTGGTGCGCCGCGTGGCCGCGATGCCGGGGGACTCGGCGACCCGCGAGGCGTTCTACGACGCGATCGATGCGGCCTGCGTGCTCAAGCCCGCGCCCGGCGCGCCCTCGCGGACGGATACGAAATACGCCGGCGCGACGATCGCGTACCGCTCGACACCGCTGCGCCGCACGCGCCCGGATCTGCGCGAGCAGATCGCGCTCGCGCCGCGCGCGGTGCACGAGCTGTCGCCGCGCGAAGGGGCGCATCTGCTGGATCTCGCGCGCGGTGTGATGGTCACGCGCTCGCGCGACCTGGACGCGTTCGCGTACGGCGATCCGCGCGACGTGCGCATCGTCGAGGACGGCGAAGGCCTCGCGTTCATGGTGGGCGGCATGCTGCCCGAGCGCCGCTCGCCGGTATCGTGCACCTGCGGCTATCTCACGCTGCACAACGGCGTGCCGATCGGCTATGGCGACCTGATCCTCGTCGGCCGCTCGGCGGCGGTGGCGTTCAACACCTTCGAGACCTACCGCGGCGGCGAGGCCGCATGGAACTTCGCGCGTCTGCTGGCCACGGTCCGGCACCTGTACGGCGCGCGCTCGTTCAGCCTCGCGCCCTACCAGCTCGGCCACAGGAACGCGGAGGCGATCGCCTCCGGCGCGTGGTGGTTCTATTTCAAGCTGGGGTTCCGGCCGCTGGCCGCCGAGCCGCGCCGCATGCTGCGGCAGGAACTGGCGCGCATGAAAGTCGATGCGGGCCACCGCTCCGACCGGGCGACGCTGCGCGGGCTGGCCGCGTGGCACCTGTTCTTCGATCTGGACGCGCCGGCGGGCCTGCCGCCCGTGGCCGAACTTGGCGCGCGGATCGCACAGGGGCTCGCACAGCGCGCGGGCGCGGACCGCGAGCGTGCGCTGAAAGCGTGCAACAGCGAGGCCATGCATCTGCTCGGTCTGCGCTCGCTCGAGGGCTACACGGCGGATGAGCGCCTCGCATGGTCGCGCTGGAGCCCGCTGGTGGTCACGCTGCGGGGGCTGGCGCGCTGGAGCGCCGCCGAGAAGCGCGCGCTGGTCCACGTCATCCGGGCCAAGGGCGGACGCCGCGAGGGCGATTTCGTCGCGCTGTTCGCCGCGCATCCGAAACTGGAACGGGCGCTGTTCGGCGAGGGGCGTTGATTCGCCGGTCGGCAGTGCGGTGCACAACCGGGCGCTGCGACGCCGCGGGCCGGCGATGCGCTCCTGCAGCCGCGCAACCATCGCCTGGAGCCGGGCGTCGGACACCGGTTTCACGACGTAGTCGTGCGCGCCGCGCTCGAATGCTTCCACCGCGTGTTTATCGAAAGCCGTGACAAATACGATGTGGCAGCGTCCGGCAATCGCTGCGGCCACTTCCAGGCCCGACTGGCCCGGCATGCGGATATCGAGGAATGCGATATCGG